>Ga0209836_100005_pt1 | contig 80270 bp, 81 predicted proteins | sample ElbSprsedimmetaG_FD_184147 | JGI IMG/M metagenome (GOLD analysis project Ga0209836, IMG submission 184147) | Hot spring sediment bacterial and archeal communities from California, USA to study Microbial Dark Matter (Phase II) - Elbow Spring... ... | reverse complement strand
AGTTTTACTGCTTTACTGATAGGTTGGCAAGCATTGTCTATCATTTTTGGCAATGCGATTGTTCCCTCACCTTATGAAACAATGATAGCAGTAGTTGTTATTCACGAAAACGGGAGGTTATGGGTTTACCTCCCCCTTACTTTATATAGATTTGTGGTTGGTTTTAGTATTGGTGCAGTATTAGGTTTTATTTTTGGGGCAATTGCAGGTTTTAATCATCGTATTTACAATCTGTTACAACCATTGGTAGTAACTATTTTAGGTTCACCTAATATTGTAGTCGTTGTTTTAGCCATGATTTGGTTTGGAATGGGGAGCAATCAGGTTATTTTCGTTAATATTTTTTTACCTTTCCACTGGTTTATATGAGTATGGTAGAGGGGGTTAGAATTATTGATCGCAATCTTTTAGAAATGGCTGATTACTTCGGTATAAGTAAGTGGATTCGCTGGTGGGAACTTTATCTGCCTGCATTAGCTACATCTTTTTTATCCAGCTTTGCTTTTGCGGCCGGAACTGCTTTAAGAAGGGCAATTATGGCTGAACTGTTAGGCAGTGATGATGGGATCAGTTTTGCTATGGCTATGACAAGGTTTAATTTAGACATTGCTGATTTGTTTGCTTGGATATTAGTCAGTTTAATAGTTGTGATCATAGTTGAATTTATTATTATAAAGCCAGTACAGAAATACATGTTGCGTTGGCGGACAATATCTTAATTAAGGGGGGGTTTTGTTTGGGTTACCATCCGATGAATAGACAAAAAAGATTCTTGACGGATTTTGGGTGGCATATGGAATCGTTCTATTAATCTTTGTCTGGCAGATTTTATCCTTCTTTTATGATGAAATGATACTCCCTTCACCAAAAGTTACTTTAATTACATTATTTAGTATTCTTTCTAATTTTGATGTTTGGCAACACGTGTATCTTACTGTTTTTTGTATAATAATGGCTTTAATTTTTGGAACCTTGTTCGGTATCACCTTGGGTATTTTAGCCAGTTTTAGTTCTTGGGTAAATGCATTAATCAAACCGGTTAAAGATTTATTAATAGCAATTCCACCTGTAGCACTTGTTATTTTGGCTATAATTTGGTTTGGCGAGGGAACATTATTTACAACAATAATTGTTAGTGCTTTAGTTTTCCCTTTGATTTATGAAAGTACGGTGAATGCTATTAAAGCAGTAGATCAGGATCTTATAGAAATGGCCAATGTTTTTCAGATCAATGCAAGGACACGTTTGTTAGATATATATCTTCCGAGTATTATTTTTTATATCTTAGCTAATTTCCTTTTAGCAGCAGGTTTGGCAGTACGTATGATGATTTTAGCAGAAATCCTGGGTGCTACAAAAGGTATTGGCCATTTGATTAGTATGGCGCAAAAATATCTAATTACCCAAGATATTTTTGCTTGGTTAATCATCTTAATCACGATTATTTTGGCTTTTGAAGGTGGACTTGTCTATATAATCAAAAAATACTTGCTGAGATGGCAAACACAGGAGTGATTGTAATGTTGATTTTTGACCGTGTAAAAAAATCTTTTAACGGTAAGGTCATTATAGAAGATATTTTATTTCAATTAAAATCCAATAGAGTTATGGTAATCTTAGGTCCGTCAGGTGTAGGTAAAACGACAATTCTGCGACTTTCGGCAGGGGGAATACTTCCTGATGAAGGCAAAATTAAATCAGATGCAACAAAACTAGCCTATGTATTTCAAGAGCCAAGGCTTCTTCCATGGCGCACTGCTTTGTCCAACATTATCTTTGTTCTGAAAGGAGATAAAAATATACCTTTTAAAGAGCGTGATAAAATCGGGCGTGAGATGCTTGAGCTTTTGGGATTAAAAGGCTATGAAAATTATTATCCATCGCAATTAAGTGGAGGAATGAGACAAAGGGTTGCCCTAGGGCGTGCCTTTGTAGTTAAGCCTGATTTGTTATTGATGGATGAACCTTTTACTGGATTAGATTTAGAATTAAAACATTTTCTGCAAAAAATGCTAATTGATCTATTAATCTGGCATCCAACAACCATGATCTTTGTAACTCACGATCCGCAAGATGCAGTGCGCTTAGCTGATGATGTCTTAATCCTCTCAGGTAGACCCGGAAAAATAGCAGTACAATTTAGTTTGGATCTGCCTCGAGAAAAAAGAGACTCAGAATATCTTCACAAGTATACAATGAAGTTAACTGAATATTTAATTGGTGAATCTCTATGGAATCAACAAAACACGTACTCTAAATTTTAGTATAGAGTTTCGATAAAAGAAAAAGTTTGTGATTATAGGAGTATACTGCATCGTTATGAATGTACAAGCCCCTAAAACGGGTGAGTTCGAACATCTGGCATAAGCCGTGCGCCGGATTAGGGCGAAGTTTCTCACGCTCAGGGTGTACGGAAGTTTTGGATTTCTCGACCGTGAGGACGCCCGAATCCTTCGGGAGAGCGGGTTGGACGGCTACAACCACAACCTAAACACCTCGCGGCGTATGAATCCCCGCATCGTCACTACGCACACGTACGACGATCGCCTGAAGACGCTTTAGGCCGTACGCTTCCCGAATGCCGCTCGGCCACCGATTCTCCCTCTCACACTTTCGCGCCCTCGCCATTCTCGCCTTCCTGCGCTACCGCTTTCCCCGGACGCCGCTTCGCGTGACAAAGGGAAGAGAGCTTTCCCTTCGCACCTTCCAACCTCTCGCCATTCTCGTGGGCACGAGCATCTTCGTCGGCGTCTGCCTGACGACACCGGATCAGGCCCCTCGAGTGGCTTACCTAAAAGAAAAACCGGTTACCATCGAACGTGGCGAGGGAGTCAAACTCTTTGATGTCGACGGCCGCGCCTACTTGGATGGGTATAGTTCACTTCTGTCCTTGGTGCCCCTGCGGAAGCTGTGCTACAATCGGGGTAGCGCAAGGAACGGGGGTGCTGACGGAGGCCATGTACGATGAACTGCAACTCGCGCCGATCGAGTTCGTCGGTTCGTTTTCCGAAGAAGAAAAGCAGCAGCTCATAGATGCCCTCATGGGCGTCATCGATCCCGAAATCGGGATGGACATCGTAAACCTCGGGCTCGTGTACGAGCTCCACAAAGACGAGTCCGATCGTCTCAAGGTGGTCATGACGCTCACGGCGGTGGGATGCCCCCTTGCTCCGGCGATCGTTGGAGACGTGCGTCGAGCGCTTCTCGGACTCGAGAAGTACGATGACGTAGAAGTCGAGCTCGTGTACTCTCCGCCGTGGGATCGTACGCGCCTTTCGCGCGTGGCGAAAATGGCCTTGGGCATGTACTGAACGCGTGAAACGTGTAGGGGCGCCTTAATCCTTCTTGTTCGGGTACGCTCAATTCGGCCGGAGGCATTCGAAGAGTACGCGATCTCCCGCATGTCGGATTCGCACGGCCCCCAGGTCGCGTACCGAGTAGAGGGGCGGATCGATCCCGTGTGCAACCCAAAGGGGGAGTTCCGACGGACAGGTACCGCCGGAGAGCTGTGAAAGGCCCGAAGTGTACCTTGGCACGTACCGGGTGTCTTCCCAGCGGGAGACGGTGGTCAGTGGCCGGAGGTCTACGAGCGGTACGCCCGTCTCGGCATCGACGAGAACGCCAGGTTCTTCGATCGCAAAGGGACCGTACTTTCCGATCGTGGCATCTTCTGTCCTCGGGTACGAGCCTTGCCCGAAGTCTGCGAGGATGAAGTTGTGGCGTAAGGCGCGGCGGAGGATATCTACCTCTTCGGCTTCCAGGCCGGACCACGCAACGAAGACGCGCCGAGTGCCGAGGGTGTGGAGTGCGGGGACGATCCGGTCGTACACGTCTCCGAGAAAGGCTGCTCGCCGTGCTCGCTCCTCTTTGGAAGTGTGGGGGAACGCTCCTTCGGGCCACGGAGATTTCGGACGTTCCCGAGGTCGGTAGACCAAGAGTTCTTCCGGGACACCGTCGTGCCGGGCGACGGCCACCGCGACAACCGACTTGAGGGAGAGGGCCACGAGGACCGTGCCTTCGGGGCTTCCCGGAAGTTCGTCCCACGCCTCGGTCGTGAGAAAGGGGAACTGGAGGCCATCGAGGAGGCCAAGGAGCAGAGGGAACAGGAGGAAGAGCACGCCGAAGGCGATTCCCGCGCGGCGTAGCCGCCGGCGGGTGACCACGGCTTCTTCCTCGCCGGGGCGGGGTTGGGGCTCGGGAAAGAAGCGCCTCCCGTGAAGGTACCGGGCGCCGACTTCGTAGGCCTGGAAGAGGACGGCCGTCCAGAAAATCCAGAAGAAGGAGGGGACGCCCGTAAAGGGGACTTTCGCGCCAGGCACGTAGGCAAAGAAGGCGACGATGTCCTGGACGAGGCGAACAAGCCCCAAGGCGGGTACGAGGAGGTAGGCACCCACCGCCAACCCCGGAGTGCCGAAGGCGGAAAGGACAACCGCCACGCTCCAGGAGGCCGCGAGGAAGGGGAGAAGGGCGGCGAATACGGGAAGCAAAACGAGGTTCATAAGTGGCGAAGTCGCAGGCCAACCGCTTTGGCTTGCGGCGAGAAAGGGGAGGGCGAGCGGTTCGACGAGGAGCGTCGCCGTAAGTTCGTAGGCAAAGGGAGCGACCGGTCGGGGCAGACGCTCCTTTAGGTATTCTGCGTAGATCGGAGCGTAGCGGAGGATGGCGAAGGTGAGGAGGTAGGTCATACCGAACCCCGGCCGAAGGATTAGGGCGGGGTTGATGAGAAGCTCCAGGGTGTAGAGGAGGGCGAGGAGGGCGAGGGGATCGATTCTCTTCCCAACGAGACCGGCACCTGCGACGGCGGCGGAGGTGAGGGCGGCCCGCCGCACTGCCGGGGAGTCGGCGGCGAGAGAGGCGTACGCCCCGACGAAGAGGAGAACGGAGAGAAGGCGCAACTTTTCCTGCATCCCCAAGGTGCCGGTGAGTCTGTAGATGCCCCAGGCGAGGACGCCCACGTGCAGGCCGGAGACCACGAGGAGGTGTACGGCGCCGGCTTCTTGGAAGGTGCGACTTACTTCGGGCGAGAGGTCGTCCGTACGGCCGAGGAGGAAAGCGCGCAAAAGCGAGCGGGCGTCTGCGGCTCTTTTATGTCCTAGCGGAGAAGCCGCTGCCCGCCGTTCTCCTTCGTCCAGGACGGCTTCAATCTTTTTGCGGGCCTCCGTGCGAAGTCGCTCTCCGAAAGGAGCGGGGGCCGCGAGAAAAACCTCGGTGGTGCGTAGCTCTCCCACCGTGCCGCGCGCGTGAGCCCACGGGCGGAAGTCTCGCTCTCCGGGATTTTGTGGCCCGGAGATCGGGGATGCTACGCCGCGAAAGCGGAGGACGGCTCCGCGGGAGAGCGCCTGAAGTTTCAGACGCGTCTCTTCGGACGTGTGGCGTAGATACGCGCGTATGGCGAAAGGGGTGGCAAGGCGTTCCCACGTGTCGGGTTTCTCCCACGCGCGGATTTTGTCTTGGCCTCGGACGGCGGGCTTTTGCCCGCTCGACTCGTCCGGAGGGCACTCACCTACGGCGACGACCCTGAGATCGACGAAGATTCCCGCGGGGGTGTGTTTCGGATCCCCAAAGACGACGGCCTCCCCGCATAGTTCCTGGGCGTTTCGGGAAGCGTCTGCCGCCGAAAAGAACGCGGTAGGCAAGGAGCCTTCGGCGAGAAGTCGGGTAAAGGCCGCCTTTTCGCGGGCGTATCTAATTTCACGGACTTCGGCCACAAAGATCCCGAGGGTAAACGCCAGGCTCCACACACCGAAGGCCGAGGCGGCAAGGGCGGCGCGCGCGCGGCGCGTTGCGGCGTATTTCGGATGTTGGGATACGTATAAGGCAATGGACCACGCTCCCGTGGTCACGATCCAGACTGCCTGCGCGAGGTCGGAAAAGTAGACGCTCCCCACGCCGCCAACCAGGGCGAGGGTGTAGGAAAGTGGTGCGCAGAGCGGCGAGCACACCCAGGTAAAGACGGACGCAAAAGGAGCTTGAGGGCGTGGGAAAGGCACGTCTCTTCTCCCCATGTCTCCGCCCGCCTGGTCGGCGACACGTCCCAACAGGGTGCGTGGATGATCGGTCGTGTGGAAGAAGTCGCAAAGGACGCTGCGGCCGATGGGCGCCACGTCCTTAAAGGTGCGTGGACGCTCGGTCGGGCAGGTGGTTTGGTTAGGGTTCGACGACGATGTAAGGGCGGATCTTGTCAAACGTTTTCGAACCGATGCCGGGGACGTTTTGCACCTCTTCGACCGAACGAAAGTGGCCGTGTTCTTCGCGGTAGGCTACGATGTCTTTCGCTTTGGTTTCGCCGATCCCTGGCAGGCGCGTGAGTTCCTCGACGCTGGCAGTGTTTAGGTTTACGCGAAGTTGCTCCGATCGGCCTCCTCCCGCAGACGATCCCGACAAAGCACATACGTCTCCTTCCGGCAAAGGCTCGCCCTTGCGCGGGATGCGGAGCATCTGTCCGTCTCGAAGCGGCGCCGCTTGGTTCACGCGATCGAGGTCCGCGTCTTCCGTGAAACCTCCAGCGCGTTCGACGGCCTGCTTGACTCGGACGTCGCTTTCCCAAAAGTAGTAGACGCCCGGTTCGCGGACGGCGCCGCCGATGTCCACGATGAGAGCCGGCTTTGCGGGAGAAACTGAGTCCTGCGATGTCGAGGGTGAAGAAGGGGTACGCCCTGCATCCGGGATTGTCTTGGGAGTGGTCTCGGCGTAGGCGGACTCCGCCGCGGGGGCGAGCGAAAGGGTCTCCCTCGTTCCGAGGTGGCTTCGTAGGAGCGGGTAGGCGATTCCCACCGCTACGAGGAGGGCGATCGGGAGGAAGTACGGGGCGTAGTCCCGGAGGAAGAGCGTGAACGCTTCGCGCAGGCGGTGCTTCACGGGGTTTCTCCCCCTACGGATTTTTTCGCGGTGTTGTTCTCTGCCGGGAAAATTTTCGCTACGTTGTTCCCCCAAGGAAAAATTTGCAAGTTTTCCTACAGAAGGATTCGCGCAGGTTTCCTTACGGAAAGTTCCTCGCGAAAAGATAAGAAAAAGGCGGAATCGTCCATTATGGGGACGCCCTGTGTCCATGTCCGTTCGAAGAGCTCCACGAGTCCGGCCACCGTTACGGGATTTCCGAGGATCGCGAGGAGTTCTTCGTTTCTACGAGAGGCGGAGAGCGTGGCGTTGTAGGAGCCGAGGGCGGCGAGCTTGCCGTCGACGAGGAAGAGCTTGAGGTGCATGAGTCCTTCATGTTGGTTTACCCGGATCTCGGCACCGCTTTTTCGAAGGGCGACTAGGATCTCCCTCTCCCGGTCGCCTTGGCTCTGGCGGGCGTCGGTGATCAGCCGCACGGGGACTCCCCGCTTTCGGGCGCGCAGGAGGGCATCGGCGACGGCGGGGTTTGTGAGGTCGTACATGGCGACGTCTATGCGCACCTTTGCTCCGTCGAGGGTGGCGACGGCGGCATGTTCCGGCGACGGACCTCCTTGTGTCCAAAAGAATGAGGCCTTAGGCGCGAGGGCTTCCGGAGGAAAGTTTTGGCCGATCCAAAAGGCAAGGGCGAAGACCACAGCGAGCCAGGCGAAGTCCATTTTCCTCGGCGAAATTCGATCCGGTCGTTTCTTCGGCGTCGTTCGCGGTGTACGGATCGTAAACACTACTATCCCCCTCGAAGAATTTGGGCGTCTTGAACGGTCTTTGACGGGAGGAACGGGCGGTGCGGGGAGGAAGTCGGGATGTGGGCACGGCGTCAACTTCCGTAGAGGAGGCGCTGAAGGAAAACGAGGACGACGAAGTGGAGCGGGTAGTAGGCGTACGGAAGCCACCAAGGGCCGCGCGGAAGGCCAAACGGAAGCCAATTTACGAGCCAAAGAAGGGGCAAGACGAAAAACCCGCCAAAGGCGAGGGCGAGGTACGGCCACGCAGGGGAAACGAAGTTCAAAGCCAAGAGGTTTCCGAAAAAGAAGGCGGCGGAGAGGGAGCATTTGGCCTTAACTGGGAATGCGGCATCGGATGGAGATGCGGCGGAAGTTTCTTTTCGGGCACGGGTGCACTCTGCGAGGTAGGCGGAGGCGGTCACAAAGGTGATCCCCGCAAGACCGTAGTCGACGAAGGGGGCGGCGGCGAGACCGAGGGCTACGGCGGCGATCTGTCGGCGGCGCACTCCTTCGTAAAAGATGGCGGCAAAGGCGAGGGTGAAGAGGATGTTCCAGTAGAAGAGGACCGAGCGTCCGAGGAACGTTGGCCAGGAAAAGACGATAAAGCCCACCTGGGCGGCGAGGGCGAAGGGGAAAAGCCGCTTCAGGTAGCGGCCCACGGGATACCCGCGAGCGAGGGTCGCCCCCATGAAGAGGGCGAAGATCGGATAGACGACACGCCCGGGGATGCGCCCCCAAATGTCGGACGGGGCAGTCATCGCTACCCAGTGGTCCCAGGCCATGAGGAGGAGGGCGATCCAGCGCGCCAGCTCGCGCTTGCCCCCTGTGGGGAAGAGAAAGGCAAAGGTTCGGGTGAGCTTCGGGTCGTTGCCGAGATCCGAGTTCTTCGCAGGCACGCGCTTCTTCCTCTCGCGGCTTCGGTTCTCTTGTCGTTGCGATCGTCGTCGATTCCTCCCTCCTCAGGGGAGTGGGGCATACCTAGGGTCGGTCCACATTTCGTCGAACTTCTGGGCGAGCGGTCGCACGGCGTCGGAGCCCCGGATGGCGACGAGAACCTCGTCGTTTCGCGTCGCCGCGGAGCGCGTCAGGTTGTAGGAGCCGAAGAAGGCGATTTCCCCGTCGACGACGACGAGCTTAAGATGCATCTTCCCCGAATAGGTGTTCGTCCGGACGGGAATTCCCCCTTCGCGAAGGCGCTTGAGCTGGCGGGCTTGAGGTGCCTGGCGGCTTTGTTCGTGATCTGTGACGATGCGCACCGCCACTCCGCGCCGGTGGGCGTCGAGGAGGGCGTCGACGAGCTCGGAGTCCGTAAGGGAGTAAGCGGCGACGTCTACGCTCGCCTTCGCGTCGCGCAGCGCCGTGCGCAGGGCTTCCTTCGGCCTGTGTTCCCCTCGTGTGGCGTAGACGTCGGCGGGTACGTCGAGGGGCTCAGGAACGGGAGGCGCGTTCACCAAACCGGCGAAGTACCCCACACCGGTGACGGCGGACGCGAGAAGCAGGCGAGTCCACGGCGACATATACTTTCCCGTCCTTCCTCCGACGATCCGCCCCCGCCCCAAGTTTCTTGGGCAGGGTTGGCGTTTTCGAAGACAGTGTACAGCGCAGTTTTGCAGTTTTAAAGAAGGACAAGGCCGCGGGCGGATGGCGGTCGCCCTTCCCTTCGGCCGAAGCGGCGAATCTGCCGGGCGCCACCTTGCGACCTAGGGGCGCCGTGACGGCGACCTTCATTTTCTCCGGTCGAGGTCGAGGTAGACCCATTCGCTCAGACCTTCGCGCGGAGCGCCGTCTACGACGCGGATTTCCCGCTTCCAGGCGTAGGTGCGCTGAACGGGAGGAAGGTCAATGCTGCGCCGTACAAGTCTCGGTGGGGGGAGGGAGAGCTCGATTTCCCCTTCGACCGAGTTTGGCTTCCGTTCGTGTACGGTGACAAGGAACTCCCCCCGGTAGCGCATACCCGCGCTTCCCCGAAACGACTCTTCGTCTGTACCCGAGGCGTTTAGCGGAAAGGCAAAGGCGATCGCCAGGCCGCTTTTTGCCTGCGCTTCGAGGTCGGCGTCGAGAAAGGCGAGTTCCAAAAGGTCGCGTACACCGGACAGGCGGGAAACCGCGAAGAAGACGAGGGCGACACCGAGGGCGAGAACACCGAGGACGAACGGGAGGGCGAAGCCTTGAGAATGCTCGCGCATCGGTTTACCTTTCCTCCTCATCGGGAGGCAGGATCCACTCGGCGGGCAACGGCCAGGGCGTAAAGAGCACGCTCCCTCTTTTCTCTCCTTGTTCTATTTCGACCCGGAGGTAGTCCTCTACCCGATGCGAGCTCCCTTCTTTTCCGGTACGGATCTCTCGACCCTCTTTGTCAAAGAAGCGGAAACGGACCGTTTCTCCCCGCGTCCAGACGGCGAGGCGCCCTTCTTCGTAGGATTTCTTCCACCGCAGGGACGTACGCCCCGATTTGTCACGGTCGACGTACAGTTTGAACCAATATTTTTCGTCGGGGGAATACTTTGCCAGCACACCGTAGCCTTCTTGCAGCCCCCCTTTCCGTGGAGGCGGAACGAGGTCCCAAGCGAAGGGTTGTTGGCGCACGGCCGAAGGGTCGGCCCTATCCTTTCCCTTCAGCCACGGTGGGTAGCCTTCGGCAAAGAGGCGCACGTCGTTCCGCACGTAGAGGGCGGCAACAAGCAAGTCTCGAGGTACTGCGAACTCTTTCGTCTTGCTCTCGAGGCGGTGCAGACCAGAGAGAAAGAGCCACGTAGAGGAGGCGAGGAGGGAAAACAACGCGAGAGCGAGGATCACCTCGAGAAGGGTAAAACCCGCGGGCTTTTTCACGGAGTCCTTCGGCATCCGCATGGTCTCCCGTATTTCTGATGTACGCCGTCCGTTCTTCGGCAGCCACATGGTTTTCCATATCGATATACGCCGTCCGGGGGAAGCGAGATCCAGCTGAGGTTTGTTCGGCGTTTGCAGATCTCCTGGGCGCTGCGTTCCGCGAGGTATTTCAGCGCTCTCTAAGTCTTTGTTCGGCGTCCACGGGTTTCGCGCGCTCCGCACGAACGGTTTCTCCTTCGGTGCCCGCGAGGACGAGCACCGTACCGTACAGTTCCGCCTCGCAGTCTTTACCAAAAGCGACGACGAATCGGTAGGCGTGACGCGCGACGGCAAAGGTATCGGAACTTTCCGGGGAGCGGTCCGCGGGTTCGAGTTCTACGAGCTTTAGGCTTTCAAGCCGCGGGGCTTCTCCGAGGCCCGCGGAGGATTGTACAGAGCGCGCCGTTTCCTCGAACGTCCGGACGAAGTAGGCCCGCGCTTCGCCCTCGTCCCGGCAGTCGCGCTGCCCGCACGCGATGACGAAGGGCCAACGGGCGAGGAATTCTCGGTAGGCTTCGAGACACACCCTCCGCTCCTGTAGTCGTCCTTCGGCGCGGTGCATTTCGCTCCAAGTGCTGAAGAGGAAGGCGACGAGAAGGGCGAATAGGACTGCGGCCAAAAGTACCTCTAGGAGGGCAAACCCGGCTTCGTGTACTGCCAGAACATTTCGGCGCATCGTCACCGTTCGTAGAGGCGTCCCGTCTGGGCGGAGACCCCGTACGGCCTCTCTCTACCCCCCTTCTCTACGAGGGTAAAGTTGCGAGACGACACACTTAGGCGCCCCGTCTTCCCAAAGGTGATCGTGCCGTCGCTGGAGTCACCGCGGCGCACGCCGACTCCGTAAGGAAGTTCGACAGGGAGTGCGGCTTCGGCAGTCCGCTCGGAGCCGTCAGCGGATGTAAATTCAAATTTCAACAGGTAAACCCGCTCGCGCTCGTTTTCGGGGAGAACAACACGCCCTTGGGTTCCCATAAGTGCCGAGACGGTGCGAGTGAGGAGGAGGTCGTCGTCGAGGTCGGCGGCGGCGCACGACGCGCGCACGTGCGCGAGCGACGCGGAGAAGGGTCCGTAGACGAGGCCCAAGGCGAGGACGAAAAGGGACGCGACGAGGAGGACTTCGACTGTCGTGCTCCACACGGCAGATCCCGTCCTTTGCCAATTGGGAGCGGTCAGAAGGAGGCGAGGGCGGCGGTGAGGGGGAGGAGGATGCGAAGGAGGAGCGAGGCGGCGAACGCCGCCGCGAGGATGAGGGCGATAGGCTGGGCGGAAGCCGCGATGCGCCCCAGACGTCCTTCGAGGTCTTCTTCGAGGAAATCGACGTACGCGCTGAGGGCATAGGGAAGTTCGCCCGTCCGCTCGCCCAAACGCACGTACGTACGCCAACGACCGTCGAGCCAGGGGATTTGGGCCAAGGCGTCGGAGATGCGCTCTCCTTCCTTGAGCTTCTTCCGCACGTGGAGGTAAAGGGCGGCGGCGTACTGCGGTGGGGGGAGATCGAGGAGCTTGGCGAGCGCTTGGTCGATGTCGTACCCTGCTTCGAGGAGGGCAGCGAGGGGTTCGAAGGTGCGAACGGTGGCGGCGGCGCGGAGGGCCGTTCCTGTGTAGGGAAGGCGTACGGCGTAGGAGAGAAGGCGGGGATCCCCCGTACGAAGAGCGACGGCTGGAAGCGCCGCGACGAGGATGCTGACCGCCAGAATCCCTAAAAGCGCGGCGTCAAACGCGTACAGGTGCGCCGCGGCGGGATTTTCCCGTCCGGTTGCCTCCGTGAAGCTGGCAATTTGCGGGAGAAGGTAGATATGCGCCGAGACAGCTAAGGCGAAGACGAGGGCGAAGAGGAAGGCGGGATAGGCGAGTTGGCCCAGGAGCTTTTGCCGGAAGGCGATGCGGTGAGCGAGGCGTTCAGTGAGGCGGCTTAGGGCACCGGCGTAATCTCCCGTCCGTTCGGCGACGGCTACAAAGGCTACTGCTTCTTTGCCCCATCCGATCGCGGCAAGGGCATCCGCCAAAGGGGATCCCGCTTTGAGGAGCGGGAGCACGTGGCCGAGCGTGTCCGCCGTCTTCTTCGAGGATTCTTCGGTGCGGACGGTCTCGAAAGCTTCTGTTAAGGGAATTCCCGCTCCGAGGAGTCTGGCGAGCTGCCAGGCAACCCGCCGTACGTCTTCTTCGGACCAAGGTCTGGGACCCCTCCGCATCAAAACCCTGCTACAGTGAGATGTGCGATCGGTTTCCGGTAATGGCAGGGACGATACCCCTCGGTCAAGGCCTTCCGGGCGGCGTAAGGGACGGAACTTCACCTCCGCGCTCACCGACCTTTCGTTCCCTTCGCGCGCGTTTGCCCGTGGCATTTCCGAAGGGGCCGAGGGAGAAGGTGCGGTAGATCGGCGGACACGACAGCGGAGCGGGCATTTCCCCGGCCGTGCCTTCCGGAGGAAGTGCACTCGGGTGGAGGAGCTCCCGATGTGGCTTCCTTCGGAGGAAGAGGATCCCCCGGAGTGCCTCGCGGATGCGCTTCCGAGAAATGCCGAGTTCTTCGAGGCGGAGGAGAGCCCGGACGGGAGAACCGGCGTGGAGGGTAGCCAAGACGAGGTGGCCGGTGAGGGCGGCGTGCACCGCCCAAAAGGCCGCCTCCGCATCGCGGATCTCCCCGAGGGCCACGACGTCCGGATCGTGGCGCAGTATGGCGCGAAAGGCGGCGGCGACGGTGAGTCCGGTATGCGCGTCGAGGTCCACCTGAAGCGCACCCGAGATTACCGCCTCGACGGGCTCTTCTAGGGTGAAGACGGTGCGTCCCGCTCGGACGAGGGTGGCGAGGATCGCGTACAGCGCCGTCGTCTTGCCCGTGCCGGCGGCGCCGGCGATGAGGACGAGGCGGTCTTCGGCTTCGAGCCAACGTTCGAGGTGGGCGCGTTCGCGGCCGGAAATGCCGAGCGAGGCGAGGTCCGCGTGCAAAGGACGCGGGTAGAGGACCCGCACCGTTGCCTTTTCTCCGTACAGGGTGGGCAGGGTGGCCACGCGGAAGGTGTACGCTTCGCCCGCAAACTCTCGGGTGAAGCGGCCATCCTGGGGAAGGCGTGTCTCCGCCAAGTTCAGGTGGGCGGCGAGTTTAAGCCGACGGAGGAGTTGCTCGCCCGCCTGCCGCGAAACCTCCGCATCAGGAAAGAGGGTTCGGCCCACGCGAAGGAACACGCGCCAGCCGTTGGGCGAGGGGTCGAAGTGGACGTCGCTCGCCCGAAGGGAAATGGCCTTCCGCAGGATGTGCGTTTCGAGTTCTTCGGCGGCCGGCAATCCTTCTGGGCGAAAGACTTGCCCCATTTCGCGAGACGCGTGCTCCGCCTCGACTGCGGGGTGAGCCTCGGCCAGAACCTCTGAGTGTTTTCTCCCTCTACTCTCCATCGCCCCTCCCCCTTTTCCCGCCAGCTTTTGCTACTTCTCTGTCCCCGCTTCCGTCCCCGCATCCGCGCTTCCCGACCCCTCCTCCGTGCTTCCCGAACGACTCCACACCACCTTGGGTTTTCCGTCTTCTCCGTAGGTGAGGGAGAAGGTGCCGGCGCCGCAGGCGAGGAGTTCTTTTTTGGGCATGTTTTCCTCGCCGTCAAGGTACCCGGATGTTCGTAGCGCGTCTACGACAGCGCTGAGATTCGTCGAACCGCCGGCAGGTTTGTTTCCTTCGTTGTCGGCCATGTATTCGACGATCACGCGGCGGAGGAGCTCCGCCCGAGCCGTGCAGATTTTTTCCTCCCCCCGTTTATAGGCGGAGAAGAGGTTGGGGGAGACGATCCAAAGGAGGAGGGCGAGTAGGCCGACGACGAGGAGTACCTCGAGGAGCGTAAATCCTCCCGCACGATGCCTACGGCATGATTTCGCGTCCGATGCGGGAAAACTCCGGGCGATCGGGGCACCAGAGGTGTACTGCGCTAGGCTTGTCCTTGTCCCTACGCAAGTCGCAAGGGAGCCCCGTCGCCTTAGGCGAACTTTGGGCAACGGTCGAGCCAAGGCAGGTTCACCTGGTTCGTAAAACCTACCTGAATTTCATTTCAGGCAGGGACCCCGCCGAACCAGGCGTTCACCTCCTCTCGGAAATCGGGGTCTGGGCCCGGGTGTCCCACCCGGTGTGCTCACGGGAAGGTCGTCCTTCCCCGTCCTCCGGTCTCGTCTGCACGGCCGGACGGAGTGCACTGCACCCGCAGAACGGAGAGTGCCGGGGGAAAGGCGGCGAAACCCGCCGCCGCAAGCACCGATCTGTCAGATTCGCCCTACCGGGTTTGTCCGATGCCCAGCGAAACGGGGTCACCGGAAGGCCAAAGCGAGGATCTTGAGTTCGCGCCAGCAGGAGAAGAAGCTTTCCTGCTGCCAGCGGGCCAGCCCGTTGTGCCGGTGAAGCTTCGTCTCCAGTGCCTGAAGCGCGGCTTCGACCTTCCGGGTCATCCCAGATCCTTCCTTCGGCAAGGGATTCCCCGTCGGCTTTCGCCGTTCTTTCACCCGGAGCACGAACCCGAACCTCGCGCGTGATGTGCTCTCTAAAACCCATGGCACGCCTTCCGATGACCAGGGCCGCTGCACTGTGAACGGGAACGCCGTATTTCTTTTCGTACTTGAGTCGGCCGATGATGGAGGTGTGCTGGGTGAGTTACAGTCAAGAACAGGATGGTTATTTGAAGGTGCTACGTTCCTCCTCGCGGCAGTGCTCCACTTCACTGGGAGCGCGAGCGGTTCGCAATACGGGGAGCGGATCGGACACGATCCTATTCGCCACCTATGTGCATTTTTCGGCGACACCGATTGCGGATATTTTACACTTAACGTATGCACGCGCGCAACGCTTTTCACCTTTATACGGGTGCCTCCTTTGGCTACCACATCGGCTCTGCCTTTGCGGGGGGTACGATGCCTTACGTCGTGGCCTACCTCCTCAGCACAAGCGGCGGTAGCTTTTGAACGGTATCCCTTTACCTCGCTGTGCTCGGCAGCCTCTCCCTCATTTCTCTTCTCGTCCTCCGGTGGGGAGTTGTGGAAAGCGCGGTTTCCTAGTATCCTAGATACCGAAACGAGAGCGAGCGTAGGAATAGATAAAATAAAAAAAGCAAGAGAGGAACTTACGAGGAGGAAGGCAATGTGTCCTTAGAGTCGACAATCGCGTTGGAAGTCCGAGGGATTCGCAAGCGCATTGGAGGTCGGGAGATCCTCAAGGGGATCGACCTCGAAGTACGCCGCGGGGAAATCTTCGGTCTCCTGGGGCCAAACGGCGCGGGGAAGACGACGCTCATCCGCGTGCTCCTCGGGCTCATACGACCCGATGCGGGAAGCGTGCGTTACTTCGGAGTACCGCTCGCGGAGGCGCGGGAGGAAGTTCTCCGTAGAGTTGGCGCGATTATCGAAAAGCCCGACGCGTACCCGTACCTGTCGGGGTACGAAAACCTCCTCCACTTCGGCCGCATGCACCCCCAAGGCGTGACGAGGGAGCGCATCCTCGAAGTTGCCCGCACGGTTGGGCTTTACGAGCGCATCCACGATCGCGTGTCGCGGTACTCCCTTGGGATGAAGCAGCGCCTCGCCCTCGCGATTGCACTCCTCCACGAACCTGAAATCCTCATTCTCGATGAGCCGATGAACGGCCTCGATCCGGAAGGTATGCGCGACGTCCGCGACCTCCTCCTCCATTACGTTCGCGAGCTAGAGGGGGCCGTCTTCCTCTCGAGCCACCTGCTCCGCGAGATTGAGCTCATCGCCGACCGCTTTGCAATAATCGACGCGGGGAGCGTCCTCGCCGTCGAAGAACTACGAGAGACGGCCTCGCTCGAGGAGCGCTATTTGGAGCTCGTCCGTGCGGCGCGCGACAGGGAAAGAAGTTCGACTTCCGGTACACATGCGAAACGGAGGGGTGGAGTTGACGATCCTGGAGCATGAGACGGAAGCACACGGACGCCGCGTATCGTTTTGGGCTCTCGTGCAAAACGAACTCCTCAAGATCCTCCGCCGAAGGGAAGTTTTGTGGTTTGGTTTTATTATTCTCCTCGTCTTTGGAATATCGTTTGCCTGGACGTGGCACACGCGCAGTTCTGCACGGGCAGAGGCGGACACCGGAATTCGCTATTGGGAAGTCAAGTTCGATGAAATAGCTCAAGATATCCGAGAAGCATACTCATTAAACGAAGCAATAGAAAAAGATTTGACTCCGGAACAAAAAGCCGAGATGGAAGCTGCTCGGGATGCTGCTGTGGCCCAGATCCACGCCCAAAAGGAGCAAATGCTCGGCGCATACCGCGAAAGGGGGGTACCCCCAGCGACGCCCCTTTCTGTTTGGTGGCACGTGGACAGGCTCTGGAACGTGGCGTTTGGCCTTCTTGCCTTTTTTCACCTTTGCAGAAGGAGTGATGATCCAAACATCCGAGTTTTCCGACGGCACTGTCCGCCTGCTCTTCTCCCGACCGGTTTCGCGCACGCGGATTTATTTCGCAAAGACCGTTTCTCTCCTCCTCCTCTACCTCGCGGCAGCACTCGTTCTGGCGGCCCTTTCGTTTCTCGTCTCGTTTGTCTTTTTCCCCGGAGAGAGGGACGCTGCGATTCTTTGGAGCGACGGCCAAGGGAACGTCCATACGCTTCCATACGTTCGCGCCCTGTTCCAGATTATGGGAACGGACGTACTGGGCGAAATCTTTTTCGTTCTTCTCGGTTTTTCCGTCGGTGCTCTTATGGTAAAACCGGTGTACGCCTTTAGCCTTACGCTTTTGGGCATTTTCGGCGGAAAGACGGCACTGGGAATTCTCTACGTAAACATGGTGCTTTTTTCTGGCGGGTCGGAAGAAGAAGTTTCTGAGCTCGTCCGTTGGATCTTTCTCGTGAACCCCCTCACGTACAGCGGAAATCTCGGCCCCCTTATCTTTCGCGACCTCTTGGCTTCTACCGGGGGAGGTGCGATCTCCACCTCCCAGGGAGGTCTCACGATCTCAATCGAGCCGAAGTCTCCGTCGGCAGTAGAGACTCCTCCCTTCGTAGAGACTCCTCCTTTCCTCGAATCCATGGGTGAGCTTTTTACGAAGGTTCTGGACGGCATATCCCTCTGGGGTGGTGTGGGGATCCTCCTCGCTTGGGCCTCTGCGTTTTGGCTTTTCGGGTACGTCGCGTTCGTCCGGCGGGAGGTGTGACGCGGAGCGACAGGAGGTGTTACGCGAAGCGAAACGAAAAGAGTTTCGGACCCGATGCGAGGAAACGAGTACAATAGACGCACGGAGGAGGAGCGACGTTTGGGGGGAAGGACATGGCGGAGTGGGAAGAGCCTGCGGAGAGAAGTTCCCACCCGGAAGATGATGAAGTTCGAGTGGGGATCTTTCGCGAAGAGCTCGCCCGGCGGCTCGCTTCCGTGCGCGAGGCTATCGAGGAGGCGTGCCTGCGGGCGAGCCGCCCGGCGGGTTGCGCGCGGCTCCTCCTCGCCTCTAAGAACGTAGCGCCCGCGCGGATTCGCGCAGCTTACGAGCTCGGTGCCCGCATCTTCGGGGAAAACCGCGCCCAGGAGCTTAAGGCCAAGGTCCCCGCATTGGCGGACCTCGCGATCGAATGGCATTTTATCGGACACCTACAAACCAACAAGGTGCGGGACGTGCTCCGTTACGCGTCCGTCGTACAGTCTCTCGACCGTCTGGGGCTTGCGGAGGAGATGCACCGCCGGCTTCAGCGCGAAGGGAGGACTCTCGACGTCTACGTGGAGGTAAACGTGTCGGGAGAGCCCACGAAGCACGGGTTCTCACCGGACGAGGTACCGGCGTTTTTTGCCCAGCTCGCCCGCTACCCGACCCTCGTCGTGCGGGGGCTCATGACGCTGGGCCCAAACGTGGAGGACGAGGCCACTGTGCGTCGCGCCTTTCGCACCCTCTACGAACTCCGGGAGAGGCTTCTTCGGGAAGGCTACCCGAATGCCCCGCTCGAAGAACTCTCCATGGGGATGAGCCGCGACTTTCCCTGGGCGATTCTCGAAGGTGCTACTCTCGTCCGCATCGGCACAGCGGTGTTCGGCCCTCGGCTTGCCTGAGCGGCATTGGGGATGCAGCAGCCCGTATATTTCGTTATCCTAAATAACAGATCCGCCGGACGAAGGTGGTGGCCCCATTGTTCGCGTGGGGAGCCGCGAAACGAGCGGAGAAGGGGCGTGGGCCGGCTGCGCGTCCCTTGCGGAGCTTGGTGGTGCGCTAACTCCGCCGTTCCTATTGGGAAGCTTTGGCATTGGGAAGTTTTGGCAATTGTGGGACTCACGCTCGCCGGTGTGACGGCGAGCTTTCGCTTCCCAGCCTCTTCGCCCGCCTCGTAGACGAGGGTGTAGCGCGCGGTGATGCGGCGGTCGTCGCGACGACGGGCGGGGAGATGCTCCTCGCGACGCTTTTGGTGCTGGCGCTTCAGGTGGCTTCGGGCCTTTTTTCCTCCCGTTTTTCCTCCCGATTTGGCATGCACGTGCGCGCGGAGGTCTTTCGCCGGATCGTGCGCCTCCCCTTTGGGGAGTACCGCCGCTTCGGAGCGGCGACCCTTCTCACGCGGGCCACGACGACGTGGGGCAGCTTCAACAGGCCCTCTACCTTGGGTTGCGCCCCTTCCTTCGGGCGCCCATCACCGCCGCCGTGTGACTCGTCCTCGCCTTTCGTCTGAATGCCCGCCTCGCCCTCCTCCTTCTCGCGTCACTCCCCGTCGTTCTCGCCTTTCTCTACGTCCTCTCTCGTCGGGCCACCCCCTTCTACACAGAAGTCCAGTTCCGCATCGACGCCCTGAATCGCGCCGTCCGAAGTTACTTGGGTGGGGTGCGCGTGGCGCGGGCATTCGTTCGTGACGCTCAAGAGGCGGAGCGCATCGCCCAGGCAAGCGCCTACCTGAGAGAAGTTTCCGTGCGTGTGAGCCGGATCATGGCGCTCCTTAGTCCGGCGATGACCTTTACCTTGAATGCGACCATCGTCCTTCTCCTATTCGTAGGTGCCCGATTCGTAGAGCGGGGAAGTCTCGCGGTAGGTTCGCCCATCGCCTTCGTCCAGTACGCCGTCTTTCTCCTCGGGGCGTTCCTCACGCTCGGGATGCTCTTTTTCCTCCTCCCGCGCGCCCTCGTCTCTGCGTAGAGGTTGGACGAACTCCTCCGCGCTTCCGAGGAACGTGCGGATGCCGCAGAAGGGGGGATGCCCGGCGGCGCGGAGCGCCTCCAGCTCGAAAATTTTCGCATGCGGATTCCGGCGGGGGCGTTTGTCGCTGTGGTCGGCGGGACGGGTTCGGGGAAGTCGACGCTCCTTCGCCTCCTCTTCCGGTTCTATCCGGATTTCCTGGGGAGTGTCCTTTGGGACGGCGTGGACATCCGGGAGGTTCCGCTTCGGGCGCATCGGAGGTGGGTCGCCTACGTCCCGTAGCGGCCCTACCTCTTCCGCGGGACGGTGCGGGACAACCTCCTCTACGGACTCCCCGAAGGAGACGACGTCTCCGACGACGCGCTCGCGTCCGCCCTCGAGGCGGCGTGTGCCTGGGAGTTCGTCGCTGAACGTCCGGGAGGATTGGACGCTCTGGTCGAGGCGGGCGGGCGCAACTTTTCCGGCGGCCAAAGGCAGCGTCTGGCCATTGCCCGCGCCCTCGTTCGGCGGGCACCGCTTGTGCTTTTCGACGACGCCTTTTCCGCGTTGGATGCGGCCACGGAAGAACGCGTGTTGGCCAACCTTCGAAACGTTCTCCGTGAAGCGACGGTGCTTTTGGTGACCGGGCGCGTTTCTGTAGCCCGGCGCGCCGACTTCGTCGTCGTCCTCGAGGCCGGGCGCGTCGTGGCCACGGGGACGCACGACGAACTCCTCGCCGCGAGTTCCGTCTACCGCGACCTTTTCGCCTCCCGGCGCATCGCCGAAGGGGGTGAGGGTGCGTGAGCGCGGAACGAACGCGCGCAGGCGGTCGTCCGGGTGGCGCGCACGGCGGTTCGGCCTTTCTCCGGCCGACGGAACGGCCGCGCGAAGCGCGGAGGACCCTCCGCCGCTTGCTCACCCTCCTCGCCCCTTACCGCACGCCGCCGGATGGCGGGCGCAGTTCGTCTCCGGCCTCATTTGGTCGGGGATTGGATTTGTCGGAAACCTCGGGTACGTCTTCCTCGCCTGGGCTGGAGCGCTTCAGGTCCTCTCCGGGCGCCTCTCCGTCGGGGATGTACAGGCCTTTCTCCAGTACGCCCGCCAGCTCATCCAACCCGTGACGCAGCTCGCAAACGCCTCGAGCATCCTTCAGTCGACAATTGCTGCGGCGGAACGCGTCTTCCGCCTCCTCGACGAATCGGAAGAAGACGACGGGAGCGCTCCGCCTTTGGATGTACTTCGGCAAATGCGGGCCGATCTCCCGCAGGGGGAGCCCTGCTTCCTGGAGGGCGCTTCGCCTTCGGACGTGCTTCGGAAAATGCAGGGGCATCCGAAATCGGATTGCATGCGTTTGCCTGTGGAGGGGTGGGAGACCTGGCGCGCCCGGGGGAACGTGCGCTTCGAAGACGTGTGGTTTGCCTACCGTACCGGGGAGCCAGTCCTTCGCGGGATTTCTTTTTCCGTTCCCGCAGGCACGCGTTTGGCCATCGTGGGGCCTACGGGCTCGGGCAAGACAACGCTTGTGAGCCTGCTCCTTCGCTTCTACGAGCGCGGACGGATCCTCCTTGATGGCAAGGAGATCCGGGAGATTTCCCGAGGCGTCTTGAGACGGCAGTTTGGCTACGTGCCGCAGGACGCGTGGCTTTTCCCCGGGACGCTCCGGGAGAACCTCCTCTACGGCCGTGAAGAAGCCCAGGAGGAAGAGATCTGGGAGGTCCTTCGCGCCGTCCGCTTGGCGGAGTCGTCCGGGCCCTTCCCGGCGGCCTCGATACGGTGGTGGGGGAGGACGAGGACCTCCTTTCCCAAGGGAAGCGCCAGCTCGTGACGATCGCCCGCGTCCTCCTCGTCGATCCTCCCGTGCACGTCTTGGACGAGGCGACGAGCGGGGTCGATCCCCACACGGAGCGCCTCGTCCAAGACGCCCTCGAACTCGCCTTTTGCGGGCGTACGAGCATCGTCATCGCCCACCGGCTGCAAACGGTGGAGCGGGCGGACCGCATCGTCGTCATGGAAGGCGGCCGCGTCGTAGAGGTCGGCACACACGAGGAGCTCGCCGGTCGCAGAGGAGCGTACGCCTCGCTCCTCGCCGCCGCCTCCCGCTGAACTGCTGCCTACCTCCGAAAATGGAAAGTTTTTTCTTCCTACGCCCGACGGGTGATACAATCGAAGGGCAGGGGGAACGTGCGATGGATGTTCGGGAGCCTCGGACCTCGTATGCGGGATCTTTCGGAGAAGTCGGCACGGAGAAAGGGATCGTCGGCGGTGCGCTCGTTCCGCATCCGCCCGTGATGGTCCCCGAGGTCGGGAGGGAAGAGGCCCGACGCGTGGCGCAGACCTGGACGGCACTTCAGGCGCTCGGACGTAAACTCGCCGCCCTTAAGCCTGAGGTGGTCTTTTTCCTCACGCCCCACGGGCCGGTGCGTTGGGAAGCGGTTCCGGTCGTGCGCGCCGCGCGCCTCGAGGGGGACCTCGGGCGATTCGGGGCGCCCGAGGCGCGCATCGTCCTTCGAAGCGACCCGAGGCTCGCGGAAGCAGTCGCTGCCGCGGCGGGGGAATACGGCGTTCCCACCGCCTTCGAGACGGCCTACCCGTTGGACCACGCTGTTGTGGCGCCCCTTCTCGGCCTTCGCGCAGGCGGTTTCCCCGCGGAGGAAGTCCCCACGCTCGTAATCGGCCTTGGCCTTTTGGGGTGGAGGCGGCTCATGCGCTTCGGCCGTGCGCTACGCGCCGCCGCTTCCGCCCTCGGGAGACGCGCCCTGGTCGTGGCGAGCGGAGACCTCTCTCACCGGTTGAGCGCGGACGGCCCGTACGGCTATGCCCCCGAAGGACCGGAGTTCGACGCGCGAATCCGCGACATCTTCGCCCGCGCCGCGGGGAGGGAGCTTCTCGATTTGGATCCGCGGCTCGTGGAAGGTGCGGGGGAATGCGGCTTCCGCCCCCTCCTCGTCCTCTTCGGTGCCTTGGAGGGGCTCCCCGTCGAGACCGAGGTCCTTTCGTACGAAGGCCCCTTCGGCGTGGGGTACCTCGTGGGCTTTGCCCGCGTGTGGCAAGACGATCCCTTCGATCCGCCGCAGGTGGCGCGGCGCGCCATCAAACACTTTTTTGCCACCGGCGAGTACCTCCCCGCGCCACGCTCTCTTCCTCCGGAGCTTGCGCGCCCCGGGGGCGCCTTCGTCACGCTCTACAAAGACGACCTCCTGCGCGGGTGCATAGGTATCGTGGAGCCGACCCGGCCGACGCTGTACGAGGAAAACGTCCAAAACGCCGTCGCCGCCGCCCGCGAGGACCCGCGCTTTCCGCCTTTACGGCCGGAAGAGCTGCCCGACGTGCGGATCTCCGTCGACGTCTTGGAGCCGCCGGAGGAAGTCGTTTCCCTCGAAGATCTGGATCCCCGCACGTACGGCGTCATCGTGGAGGCGGGGCGTCGGCGGGGGCTTTCTCCTCCCCGACCAGCCGGGGATCGACACGCCTGAGGAGCAGGTGCGCATCGCCCTGCGCAAGGCCGGGATTCCGTCCGGGACACCGTACCGGCTGCAGTGCTTCCGCGTTCGCCGCTTTTTCGAACGTCCTTCGGCCAACCTTCTCTGAATGCCGCATCGGCGGCGCGTCAGCGGAGTTTTTCGCCGGATCCGGAAAGCTCTTAGAGCGTAGGCGACCGATCTACCTTCGGGGAATTTGCGTTTTGCGGGGGTTGGGGCCGGCCCGCCTTCGGTGGGGAGCCTGGGTGCGGAGCGAGGTGGCCCCAAGGAGGGATGCGGGGTGAACGTGAGCGAGGAATTCGTCCGCGAGGCCGCTGCGTACGAGAGGCTTCCCGACGGGCGCGTGCGCTGCCTCCTCTGCCCCCACCGGTGCACGCTGCGCGAGGGGCAGACGGGCCTCTGCCGCGTGCGGCGCAACGTAGGTGGCCGCCTCGTTACCCTGAACTACGGCGCGGTGTCGAGCCTGGCCGTCGATCCGGTGGAGAAAAAACCGCTCTTTCACTTCTATCCGGGGCACTTCCTCCTTTCTTTGGGGACGTGGGGGTGCAACCTCCACTGTCCCTTCTGCCAGAACTGGGAAATCGCCCACGGAACGCCGCCCGTCCGCTTTTTCTCGCCGGAGGACGTCCTCGCTCTACTCGACCGCTGTCCGGAGTGCGCGGGCGTTGCCTTCACCTACTCGGAACCCACGGTGTGGTACGAGTACGTGCTCGACACTGCACGCCTCGTCCGCGCGCGCGGCGGGCGCGTCGTCCTCGTCACGAACGGGTTCATCGAGGAAGCCCCTCTGCGGGAACTCCTCCCCTACGTAGACGCCATGAACGTCGACCTCAAGGCGTTTCGTCCGGAGACGTACCGGCGTGTCCTCCGCGGCCGCCTAGAACCCGTCCTGCGCACGATCGCCCTCGCCGCCGAGCGCGTCCACGTGGAAGTCACCACGCTTCTCGTCACGGGGATGAACGACAGCCTCGAGGAAGTCGAAGAGATCACCCGCTTTCTCGCTTCCGTAAACCCTGAGATCCCCTTTCACCTGTCCCGCTACTTTCCCGCCTACCGGTACACAGAACCCCCAACGCCCGTCGACTTCCTTCTTCGCGCCTTTGCGCTCGCCCGCCGCCACCTCCGCTACGTGTACCTGGGAAACCTGCGGCAGGCGGACGGCGAGACGACCTTCTGCCCCGCGTGCGGGAGTCCCCTCCTCGTGCGCGAGGGGTTCACCCTGCGCGAGGTGCATCTCGAACGGGACGTAGCGGGCAACTGGCGCTGCCCGTACTGCGGACAGGAGATCCCCATCTTGGGCGAGGTGCTTTTTCCCCGAAATTGACGAAGCCTTGAAATTTTGACCGGTCCGGTCCGAACCGCGAGGGAGGCCACGATGGTGCCCAAGAAGATCTGGATTCCCCTCCTCGCCCTCGGCTTGCTTCTCGTAGGCGGCGGATACTTCCTGTTGTCTCGAGCGCACACCAAAAAGGCCCCCGACATTCTCGACGCCTTTTCGGAAGCCCGAGTCGTCCGCGGGAAGATCACGGTAGGCGTAAGCGGCTCGGGGTCCGTAGAGTCCGCGCAGACGGTGTCCCTCAAGGCAGAGACAGCGGCCACGATTTCGGAAGTCCTCGTCAAGGCGGGAGACCGCGTTCGGGCGGGCGACGAGCTCGTCCGCTTTGCCGGGAAGGACGTGAGCGCGCAGATTTCGCAGGAAGAGGCCGCCCTCGCCCAGCTCCTTGCCCAGCGCGAACAACTCGTGGCGCGGATCCAAGCCCAAGATCAGGCGGCCGCTAGGGAGGAGACGATCGTCGCTTCAGCCGACGGCCTCCTCGCCGACGTCGTCGTCCATCCGGGGGACCGGGTGTCTCCGGGGACGAAAATCGCCACGCTCACGCTTACGGGATCTTCACGCCTCGCAGCGTACGTCACGGAACGCGAAGCAGACAAGCTGTCTCCCGGTACGCCGGCCACGGTCTTCCTCGCAGGGGAATCCGGAGAGAGCGTACTGGGACGCGTCGTCTCCGTGGATCCCTTCCTCGATGTCGTAAACGGCGTTCCGGCGCGCAAGGTGACGCTGCAGGTCGCGGGTACGGTCCAGGAAGGGGTAAAGGCGCGGGTCGTCTTTCGCCCCGGTGATGGCTCTGAGGTATCCGCCCTGCAAGAAGGCGTCTTTCTCGCGCCCGAGCGGATTTCTCTCCGTGCGCAGACAGAAGGTCGCGTCGTCCGCGTGGACGGAAGGCCGGGCCAAGTCGTCGCTCGGGGACAGGCCGTCGCCGCGGTGCGCCCCATTTCCGCGCAAGATGCGAATCTGGTAGCGCAGCTTTCCCAGCTCGACGACCGGATCGCGCAGTCGCGGCAGCGCATCGCCCAGTACCGGGCCCAGGGCGAGGCCCCGGCTCCCGTAAAGGCCCCCATTGACGGAAAGATCTCCCAAGTCTTCGTCGTCGCCGGACAAGCCGTCGTTCCCGGGCAAGACCTCCTGCTCCTCCTCGACGACCAGAACCTGCAGGTGGTGATCTACGTCGACGAGCTCGACGTGAACAAGATCAAAGTTGGGCAGACGGCGGAAGTCACGGTGCAGGCCGTCTCGCAAACTCCCCTAAAAGGGGACGTCCTCGCGATCGGCGACGAGGGTGAGGTACAAAACGGCGTCGCCACATTTCCGGTGACCGTCCACGTTCCCGCGGTATCCGGCCTCAAGATTGGGATGACGGCGGAGGCGCAAATCCTCGTCGGTGAGAAGGACGACACCTTGCTCGTGCCGGTAGAAGCGGTGGTCCGCCGGGGGAATGCGGCGTACGTGTACGTACCCGCTTCCGCAGGAAGCGGCAGGCAAAATGCGTCCGAATCGGGGGCCTCTTCGTCCCTTCCGCCCGGCGTGGCGCTTAGGCCCGTGGAAGTGGGGCTTGTAAGCATGCGTCAGGCGGAGATCGTCTCGGGTCTCGCCGAAGGCGACGTCGTCCTCGTTCCGCGTCCGCCTTCCCCTCAGGGAACGGGGGGATTTCGGCCTTCTTCGGGTCAGGGGATGGCCGTTCCAGGGATGATGCCGCGGGGAGGCCAGGCCCCCGCCTCCGGCACGCCCGGGGGGACCTGGGGGGGTTCCCGAAGTGGAACTTCCCCGAATTCGGGAAGCCGTCCGAGCGGCGGCGCCTTCCCGACTCCTGCACAGCCGGGGGGAGGGGGAGGGCGATGACCTCCCCCCTCATCCGGCTCGAGCGGGTTTCCAAGGAGTACTCCATGGGGGAAGAGCGCGTGCGCGCCCTGGACGGGGTCACCTTGGAGATTTCTCGCGGGGACTTCGTGGCCGTTGTCGGTCCCTCGGGTTCCGGGAAGTCCACGCTCATGCACATCCTCGGGTGTCTCGATCGCCCGACGTCTGGGCGCTACGAACTCGACGGTCGGGAGGTGGGCCACCTTTCGGAGGCAGAGCTCGCTAGGATCCGGAACGAAAAGATCGGCTTTGTCTTTCAGCAGTTCTACCTCCTGCCCCGCCTTACCGCTCTAGAAAACGTCGAACTCCCCCTTGTGTACCGCGGATGGCCTCCCGGGCGGCGTCGCGAACGGGCCAAGGATGTCCTCGCCCGCCTAGGCCTTGAAGGCCGCCTCTATCACTTTCCCAACCAGCTCTCCGGCGGGCAGCAGCAGCGGGTCGCGATCGCCCGCGCCCTCGTAGGCGATCCGGAACTCGTGCTCGCGGACGAGCCGACGGGAGCGTTGGACAGCCGTACCGGGCAGGAGATCCTCGAGATCTTTGCCGCCCTTCACGCGGAGGGACGCACGATTGTCCTGATCACGCACGACATGGAAGTCGCCCGCCGGGCGCGGCGGCGCATCGCCATTCGCGACGGGCGCATCGTCGCCGACGAAGAAAGAGGGGAGTAGCTTGCTCGTCCTCGAGATTCTGCGGATGGCCTTTCGCAACCTCTCAGGAAACCCGTTCCGCACGTTCCTCACGATGCTCGGGGTGATCATCGGCGTGGCGTCCGTGATCGCCCTCGTAGCCGTGGGGCAGGGAGCGACGGCCCGCGTGACGGAGCAGATCCAGGGACTTGGATCCAACTTGATCGCGGTGAACGTCGTCGGCCGGGGGTCGCAGACGTCTCTAAGGCTCCAAGACGTGGAAGACTGGGCAAACCTCCCCGGGATCGCCGCCGTCGCCCCCGAGGTGTTGGGTCAAGCGACGGTGAAGGCGGGCACAAGCAGCGTGAGCGTCCCTCTGGAGGGGGTTACACCCGAGTTTGCCCAGGTACGCAATTTGGCAGTGGCGGAAGGGCGGTTCATTGCCGACCTCGATCTTTCCGCCCGCAACCGCGTCGTCCTCCTCGGGGCAAATACGGCGAAGCAGCTCTTCGGTACCTTCGATCCGCTGGGGCAGGAGGTTACGCTCAACGGTACGATGTTTACTGTCGTCGGAGTCCTCGCTCCGAAAGGGACTACGCTCGGGGCTTCCAACGACGACCGCGTCCTCATCCCCCTCACGACGGCGGAGAGGTTCCTCCAGAGCCGCGGCGTGCGCACGGTGTATGTCCAGGCTGCCTCCTCCGAGGAGGTCCGCGTCGCGGTCGACTCCCTTCGGCGCGAGCTCTTGCGGACCTTCCGCGGCGACGAAAACAGCTTCAGCATCTTCACCCAAGAAGACGTCCTCCGCACAATCGGCTCCGTTTCCCAGACGCTGAGCCTCATGCTCGGGGGGATCGCGGGGATTTCCCTCCTCGTAGGCGGGATCGGGATCATGAACATCATGCTCGTTTCTGTGAGCGAGCGGACGAAGGAGATCGGCCTGCGCAAGGCGATCGGCGCCCGCCGGAGTCAGATCCTCGTCCAGTTTCTCCTGGAATCCCTTGTCTTGAGCTTGGTGGGCGGGTTCTTTGGCGTGCTCGGGGGGTTTGGTATTGGAGCTCTGCTCGAGCGCGTCCTCCATATCCCCGTCCTCATCAGCTGGTCGGTGATCGGCGTGGCGACCCTCTTTTCCCTCGTCGTCGGACTCGTCTTTGGGATCCTGCCCGCGCTTCGCGCGGCCAACCTCGACCCGATCGTCGCCCTCCGCTACGAATGAGGTGCGAGGGGAAGGCGAAGTTCGGCGCGCGTTCCTCCTTCGGGCCGGGGAAGGAGGCGGAGCGTCCCTCCGTGCGCCTGGACGATGATGCGCGCTACGGCGAGCCCGAGGCCGCTCCCCTCGCGCTTTTTTCGGCGCGCCTCTCGGCCGCGGTAAAAGCGGTCGAAGGCGCGTTCGCGCTCTTCGGGGCCGATTCCCATGCCGCTGTCGTCGACCTTGAGGATCGCCTGCTTTTTCGTTTTATCGACCGTGAGGACGACGGAGGCGCCGCCCTGATCGGTGTAACTTACGGCGTTGTCCAAGAGGATGGCGACCACCTGGGCGAGGCGCTCGGGGTCGCCCCAAACGGGAGCCGCTTCTGCATGCACCTCCAGAGAAAGTCCCTTTTCCTCGAAGGCCGGTCGGAAGGCCTCGCCCTCGCGGCGCACGACGTCGGCGAGGTCGACGAGGCGCTTTTCTACGGCGAGCGTGGCGGCGTCCGCTTTGGCGAGCGTGAGGAGGTCGCCCACGAGGTGCTCGAGGCGGGAGAGTTCGCCGAGGAGGACCTCGAGGGTGCGTCGCTCTTCCGCCACCGTGCGGTCTTTGTACCGGACCAGGCGCTCGAGGTTGAGTCGGAGGACCTGCAAGGGCGTTCGGAGTTCGTGGGAGGCGTTGGCGACGAAGCGCCTCTGGGCGGCCCACGCCTCGCGGACGGGGCGTAGGGCGCGGTCGGCAAAGATCAGGCCCAAAAGGGCGGATACCGCCGCAAAGAGGCCACCGGCAAGGAACGCCTGTCGGCGCAGGTTCGCGAGATACTCTTCTTCGCGTGCCAAAGGGTAGAGGAGGAGGGCGTAGCGGGACTCGGCGGGAGGGGAGAGGGAGGGCGGCCCCGCTGTCCGCGAACGCGCCTGACCGTTTCGCGCACCCGACGCGGCGGAAGTCCCTTCGGGGAGGCGGACGAGGACGTAGCGAAACGCCTCCCCTTCCAGCTCGGCGCGGGCGGGTGCGGTCACAGGGGAGGATCCTCCCAGAGCGGACTTGTTTTTCTCCGCGAGGCGCGCGAGGACGGTTCGTGCGGCGTCCGAAAAGGGGTCGTAGGGCCGGACGGCGATAGGGGTTTGCGGGGGATCTCCGAAGTACACGAAGAACAAATACCCCGACGCGGGGGCGAACGCGGGGCGCCGTTCGACCTCTCTCGCGTGTCCGGTGGCGATGGCCTGAGCCCGGTTTTGCAGGAGTTCGTCGATTCTGCGGATGACCGCGTCTTCCGTCGTCCGCACGAGGAGTACGAGAAGTGCCGCGGTGAGGAGGAGCACGGACGCCGCCAGTCCGAGGGCGAGGTTGCGGTACGTCCGGGCGAACATGCGCGCGGCCTCCGGGTTGAGCACCGCCTCTTCTTGTGTGGGAAAGCGCTTTCGGACGTTCACAGAGGCCGATCCTCCTCTTCCCAACGGAGGAGGCGGTAGCCGCGCCCCCGAACGGTTTCGATCGCCCGCTCCAGTCCGAAAGGTCTGAGCTTCTTCCGGAGGTAATGGATGTACAGCTCGAGCGTGCGTTCGTCGACTTCTCCCTCGTCCCCCCACACGCTCGCGAGGAGCCGCTCGCGCGGGAGGACTTTTCCGGGATGGCGGAGAAAGGTGAGAAGGAGGCGTTCCTCCGTCGGCGTGAGCTCTACAGGCGTGTCGCGCACGAAGACCCGACGTTCAGCGGGGTCAAAACGGATCGGCCCCACGCTGAGCGTCCCGTGGGGGTCGACCTTGCCGCTGCGCCGAAGCACGGCGGCGATGCGCGCAAGGAGTTCTTCGCCGGAGAAGGGCTTCACGACGTAGTCGTCGCCACCGGCGACGCTCAAGCCGCGTACGCGGTCTTCCACCTGGTCGCGGGCCGTAAGGAAGATCGCAGGCGTCTGATCCCCCCGATCGCGCAGCCGGCGGAGAAAGGTAAACCCGTCGACATCCGGGAGGACGACGTCGACGAGGTAGAGGTCGAAGAGCTCGCTCAGGGCATAGCCTTCCGCCTCGTAGGCGTCTTCGGTACACGTGACATGGTACCCCGCCTCTTCGAGGAGCTCGGCCACCGCTTGCCGAAGGGGAGGGTCGTCTTCGAGGAGGAGGATTTTCAAGGGAGCCAACGCGGTTCACCTCGAAAGGAGGAGTGGTCGATGCGCAAGATTTCCGTCGCCACCCGCGAACGCGAGGAGCTCGTGGACATCACCGCCGCCGTGGCCGAGGAGGTGTGGGCCGCGGGCTGGAAAGACGGAGCGGTGCTCGTGTACGTCCCGCACACGACGGCGGGAGTCCTGGTAAACGAGCATGCCGATCCCGACGTCGCCCGCGACATCGTCGCCCACCTCCGCCGCGTCGTGCCGCGCGACCCTTCCTTCCGCCACGCGGAGGGGAACAGCGACGCGCACATCAAGGCGGTCCTCACGGGCACCCACGTCCTCGTCCCCGTCAAAGGTGGTGCCCTTCAGCTCGGGCGCTGGCAGGGGATCTTTTTCGCGGAGTGGGACGGCCCCCGTAGTCGCGAGGTGTGGCTCACCTTTTTGCGCGAAGGATGAGGTCCGCTTCTCCTCCGCCCTCTCGTTCGGGCTTTCGTCGGGGGAAGCGCGTGACGTACGGGTTGTCCCGGAGGAAGAAGCGCCACGGGTAGTCCCGCGCTTCCCCGGCGTAGTCGATTCCGATGCGCGGGCTTCGGCCTACGAGACGGTCGGGCACCGGCTCGCCGCGCGTAAGGTAGAGGGGCGGACGACGCAGGTCGTGGCCGTAGTGCGCCCGCGTAATGCCGAGGGCTTGCGTGAGCCTTCCCGGCCCGCTCGTAAGCCGCGGTTCGGGAAGTCCCCGGGCAAGGCGCCGCTCCACCTCCTCCGGGGGAAGGCCGCGGCGCCGCGCCATCTCCGCCGCGCTGGCGACGGGTTCGAGGGCGCGGATGAGTACGGCGTGGGGCACACCCGCCTCCGCCGTGACAACGTTTAGGCACTCGTGCATCCCGTAGATGAAGTACACGTAGGCGTACCCGGGCGGGCCGAACATCACGCGGTTGCGCTGGGTCACCTTGCCGCCGTAGGAGTGGGCGGCGCGGTCGTCCGGCCCGAGGTACGCCTCAGTTTCCACGATGCGTCCGACGAGCGTTCCCGCGGGTGTTTCGTGGACGAGGTAGCGGCCGAGGAGGTGGCGCGCCGCCTCGAGCGTGGGCAAGTTCCAAAAGTCCTCTTCGAGCGGCTCCCAGCGTTCGTCCAAGGTGAGTCCCTCCTGTCGGGCGGTCGAACGTTTTCGCCACGAGTTGGCTTCGTCGCCCCGGTAACTTCGGACTCCAGAGAATTCGGCGTTGTCCGCGCCGCCTACGCGAACTCCGCCGCGCGCCGGAGCGCGGCGGGGAGGGAGCGGAGGACGTCTTCTGCCGTATACCAGGGACCTCCGCGTTCGCTGGCGGCGATTTCGCCGGCGAGGCCGTTTACGAAGGCGGCCGCCTTTGCGGCGCGGAAGGCGAGTGCTTCCCCGTCTTCTTCCGGGATGGAAAGGAGGCCCTGCGCGGCCCCACGGGCGAGGAATCCCCCTACGAGACCCGCGAGGATGTCTCCCGTCCCCGCCGTGGTCATTCCGGGATTGCCGGTCGTGTTGTACGCCCAGCGGTCGGAGGCGGCGACGACGTCCACCGGCCCTTTCCGAATGACGACGGCGCGGGCCCTGCGGGCCAATTCGCGGACGGTGCACGCCTCGGCGACGAGGGGAGGGGTGGAGAAAACGTCCTCACCTTGGGCAGTGTAGGATTCGCCCGCCTCCACTGCCTCACCAGCTCTTGGAGGGGTGGAGAAAGCCCCCTCCCCTCGGGCCGGGTATACTTGCGAACTGAACCCCAAGAGGGCGGCGAGGCGGCGAAATTCGCCCGCGTGGGGCGTAAGCACTGCGGGGAAGGGGCGGAGGTGCGCCTTCGGAGACGTCTCTTTCGGCGAACGGGGTCGGCTCCAGGCGAGGAGTGCGTCAGCGTCCACGACGACGGGGATCCCGCGTTCCGCGAGGATCAGCCAGAGGCGGCGCAGGGCGTAGATCGTCTCGGGGTGCCGCCCGAGTCCGGGACCGACGACTACGGCGCGCGCGCGCCGGAGGGTTTCTTCGAGCGCGGGAAGGTGGTCGCGCGCAAACCTCTTCCCCGGGAGGCGAAGGGGGATGAGCTCGTGGGGCACGGCGAAGTTTGGCGCCTCGGCAAAGACGCTCACGGTAACGAGGTCGACCAAGAGGTGGGCGGCACGCGCCGCAAGGAGAGGAGCTCCGGGGTAGCGAACGCTTCCTCCCAAGACGAACACGCTCCCGCGCTCCCCTTTTCGCGTCCACGGGTGGGCGACGAGCGCCTGGACGTCTGCAGGTCCCGCGCGGAAAGCGACGTCCAAGGGGTAGCCGATGGGGACAACGACACGTGGAAAAGAGTCCCTTTCGTACACGTCTTTATCCCAGGCAAAGGTGACGGCGAGGTCCGCCTCCACGCGCCAGGCTCCGGGATAACCGCTCGGTAGGTCGACGCTCACCACGAAGGCTCCTCGGCGCTTTTGGTCGCGAATCACCTCGACGGCCGTGCGTACGGGCTCCCGCGGTTCGCCCCGGGAACCCGCGCCGAGGAGGGCGTCGACTGCGACGTCGTATGCCTCTTCGGCTTCGAGGCGGCGGGCGATTTCCCGCGCGTCTTCTGCCCGAGGACAGACGTGTGTCCGGACGAACGGAGAATTCCGGATGAGTTCCCAGTTCACACGCACGTCTTCGGGGCGCAGGCGGTCGGGGAAGGCGCACAGGTAGACGTCCACTTCTGCCCAGGCGCTTAAGTGGCGTGCGGCGACGAGACCGTCGCCGCCGTTGCCGCCGCTTCCCGCAAACACGGCGACGCGTCGGGCTTTTGGCCTTTGTTCGCGGACGACCTGCGCCACCGCCGCTCCCGCGTTTTCCATGAGGACGAGGGGGGAGACGCCGAACCACTTTGCGTTTAGATCCCACTCGGCGACTTCGGAGACGGAACGCGGGCGGCGAAATGCCGCCCGCACGTCGCAGGGGAACTCTTTTTTGTCTTTGTGCCCGGCGTCGCCGGCGCGGTTCGAAGGAGATATCTCGTTTCCGGAAGAAACCATCGTCCGCATCCTCTCCGGGAAACAAAGGTTTCACGCCTTTTCGCGGTCGAGAATCTCCCGCGCCCGTTCCACCTTTTCGCGTTCGCGCAGGACGAGCGACACGCTGCCCACGGACGTGAGGCGGTGCGCCACGTCGCGTACGACCGCGGCAAAGGTTTCCACTACGCGTTCGAAGGGGCAGCCGTAGATCCCCGCGCTCACAGCGGGGTAGGCGATCGAGGCGAAACCTCGGCGTTCCGCTTCCTCGAGGGGCGCGGCAAAGGTCGCGTACAGCGCACGGGCGTGGTCGTCGTTCCACGTCCCCCGGCAGACTGGTCCTACCGTGTGGATTATCGCGCGCACGCCGTGCTCCGCAAGCCGCATGGGCGGCGTGACGAGCACCTTGCCTGGGGCGAGCCGCCCCTCGCCGTAGCGCCGCTGGAGCTCTTCTTGCGAGATCTTCGTGTATTCTTTGGCACATCCGGCCGCCGCCTTGCCGATGGCAAGGGCGACGCCGCCGCCGTGTTCGACCTCCGGGTTGGCGGTGTTCACGATGGCGTCCGCGGAGATTTGGGTGATGTCGCCCTCCACGAAGAGTAGTTCGACGCGACCGACGCGGTAGGGGTAGGTGAGCATGGCGTGTGCTCCCAGTCCTTTTCTTTTTACTTTAGCAGAGGTGGACGCGTGCGACAATTCCCAAAAACTCTAAAGTACGCCTTCCTGACCGTGGGAACGCGGGTTTCGGCGTCAACCCCCTGCGACGGCTAACCCATAAACCGATAAACCGAGGGACCTATGAGAGGTCCTTGTTCCGCCGGAGGGCGGTCAGGTCGATGATCTTGCCTCGCTTTTCGTCTTTTTCGGCAGGCGGTGGTTTGGCCCCGCCCTCCCCTTCGGGAAGCTTTGTGTCGGCGTTGGCGGGCCCTTCCGCCTTCGTTCCGTAGAGTTGATCCCGGGGGAGTGCCGTCTCCCACACCCGGCGGTGCACGTAAATCGGAGCTTCCGTACGCACGGCCATCGCCACGGCGTCGCTCGGCCGCGCATCGAAGACGAAGTTCCGCCCGTTTTGTTCGACATGCAGGGACGCATAAAAGATCCCGTCTTTCAGCTGTTCCACGACGACTTGGCGGACGGAAGCTTGAACGCTCGAGAGAATTGCTTGAAAGAGGTCGTAAGCGAGGGGACGTTCGGGCCGTTCCGCCTTGAGGGCGACGCCGATGGCAAAGGCCTCAAACGGGCCGATCCAAATGGGGAGGAAGCGGGTCTCCGCCGTGTCTGTGAGGATGAGGACCGGCTGCATGGCGGCATCCACTTCGATCCCCTTGATTTTAACGGGGACGAGCATCTGTCTCACCCCTTCGTAACAATACTGTACCATATCATGCGGAGGACCTCCGAGTACATGGGGTCGCGCGGCCTTTGTGCCTCGCCGCTCGGGCGTGTATGATAGGGCATAGATTCCACGTTGCGGCCACGGGAGGTACGGCGGTGGAAATTCGCGCACCCCGGGGAACCGAAGACCTCTTCGGCGAAGATCTCGAACTCGTCGTCGCCCTCGAAGAGCGCTTTCGTGAGCATGTTCGGCGCTACGGCTTTCGAGAAATCCGCACGCCGATCTTGGAGTACGCCGAACTTTTCGTCCGCTCCGTCGGGCCGACGACGGACATCGTAGAAAAGGAGATGTTCACCTTTTCCGATCGTGGCGGCCGCATCCTCGCCTTGCGTCCGGAGGGGACTGCGCCGGTCGTGCGCGCCTACGTGAACCACAAGCTCTACGCCGATTTGCTCCCGGTCCGTCTCGCGTACGCAGGTCCCATGTTCCGCTACGAGCGTCCGCAGGCGGGTCGGCAACGGCAGTTCCACCAACTCGGAGTGGAGGTTTTGGGGGGAGAGGGACCGGAGCTCGACGCCGAGGTGATCGCCTTGGGCCACGAGTTTCTCGTACAGCTTGGGCTCGGCGATGTCCGCCTCGAGCTTTCGAGCGTCGGCTGCCCGGTGTGCCGTCCTCGCTACCTTGAGCGCCTGCGCGAGTACTTTCTCCCGCATCGGGACGAGCTGTGTCCCGACTGTCAGCGGCGGCTCGAACGAAACCCGCTTCGCATTTTGGACTGCAAGCTCGACCGCGACAAGGACTTCGTGCGGGAAGCGCCCAAACTCTTTGATTCCCTGTGCGACGATTGTCGGCGGTACCACGAAGAGGTGGCGGCGCACCTCGCGTCTTTGGGGATTCCCTTCGTCGTAAATCCTCACCTCGTTCGCGGGTTGGATTACTACGTGCGGACGGCCTTCGAATGGGTCGACGCGTCGCTGGGGGCGCAGGACGCTGTGGGCGGCGGTGGGCGCTACGACGGGCTTGTCGCAGAACTAGGAGGTCCCCCCCACGGCGGCATCGGGTTCGCCCTGGGGGTCGAACGCCTCGTCCTCGGCCTCAAGAATCGGGGGATCCGTCTCGCACCTCCGCAGCACGTCGACGTGTACGTGGCCGCCTTCGGAGGCGGGGCCATACGCCGCCTTCCCCTCCTCATTCGCCTGCGCCGCGCGGGCTTTGTGGCGTTGGGGGACGCGGATACCGAGAAGGTGCGGACGCTCCTCAGACGTGCGGACCGCTTGGGCGCCCGCGTCGTCGTCCTCGTGGGCGACGAGGAGGTCGCCCGAGGGGAAGTGGCCGTAAAGGACCTCGCGAGCGGTGCGCAGGAGGCGGTGCGCGAGGACGAACTCGTCGCCTGGCTCCGCCGCCATCTCGCGCAGGACAGGTGAAAGGGAGTCCGGCCTCGTGTTCGGACTGGTTCGGATTCCCCGCCTTCCGCCTAGGACGGAACGGGCGCGGGAAACACACCGCTTTTCGAGCCGAACGAAGCTTCGCTTGCGGGCGAAGCGCAGACGCGATGCGGAGAAAGGAGAACGGCGATGCCGGAGGGGCACGAAGAACGGGTATACCTCGGAGCGGGAGAACGGGCGTCGGCACTCGTACAGAAGACCCAAGACGCGGGTATGCTCACCTTGGCCGACGTAGGCCGACAGGTGGTGCTCGGGGGGTGGGTGCACCGCCGGCGGGATTTGGGGGGGCTCATCTTCTTCGACCTGCGCGACCGATCGGGGATCGTCCAGGTGGTCGTTCCTCCCGATGAACCGGAAGCCTTTCGCACGGCAGACCGCCTGCGTGCCGAATACGTCGTCTCTGTGCGTGGACGCGTAGTCGCGCGTCCCCCCGAAACCCGGAACCCCAAGATTCCGACGGGGGACGTGGAGGTACGGGCGGAGGAAATCGTGATCTGGAACACGTCGCGGGCGCTCCCCTTTCCCGTCGCCGACGAACGGGACGTAGACGAGCGCGTGCGTCTCCGCTACCGCTACCTCGACCTGCGGCGCGAGTCCTTGCGCGAGGCGATCCTCGCCCGCGCCCGCATCGTGGACGTCGTCCGCCGCTTCCTCACGGAGCGCGGATTCGTGGAGATTGAAACCCCCATGCTCTCCAAGAGCACCCCCGAGGGTGCCCGCGACTTCCTCGTTCCGAGCCGCCTCCGCCGCGGCACCTTTTACGCGCTCCCTCAGTCGCCCCAGCTCTACAAACAACTCCTCATGATCGCCGGCTTCGAGCGGTACTTTCAGATCGCCCGCTGCTTTCGAGACGAAGACCTGCGCGCCGACCGGCAACCGGAGTTTACGCAGATCGACATCGAAGTGAGCTTTATGTCCCGGGAAATGTTTCTCGGGATCGTGGAGGAAATGCTCGCCGCCGTGGTGCGGGAGGTACGCGGCCGCGAGATTCCGCGCCCCTTTCCGCGCCTCACGTACGACGAGGCGATGCGCCGATACGGAACCGACCGACCAGACGTTCGCTTCGGGCTCGAACTCGTAGACGTAGACGAGGCCGTCCGCGAAGTTTCGAGCCGGGTGTTTCAAGAGGCGCTCGCCATGGGGGGGATCGTGCGGGCGATTCGCGTGCCGGGTGGGGGGGAGAGGATCAGCCGCAAGGACATCTCCGCCTACGAAGAACTCGTCCGCAGCTTCGGTGCTGGCGGGCTCGCCTGGCTTCGCGTGGAGGAAGGTGGGTTAACCGGACCGCTCGCGAAGTTCTTCGCGCCGGAGCACGTAGAGCGCCTTCTCGCGGCGACAGGGGCCCTTCCCGGAGATCTTCTTTTCTTCGGCGCGGGGCGGGCGGACGTCGTGCACGCCTCCTTGGCGGCCTTGCGGGAGCGCCTGGGGAACGACCTCGGCCTCATACCCGAAGGAGAACTCGCTTTTGTGTGGGTTGTGGACTTTCCGCTCTTGGAAGTGGACGAGACGGAAGGCCGCCTCGTTGCCAAACATCACCCCTTTACCCGACCGCGGGAGGAGGACCTTCCCCTGCTCACGACGGACCCCCTACACGTTCGCGCCGAAGCCTATGACGTCGTCTTGAACGGCGTGGAGCTGGGCGGGGGAAGCCTTCGGATTTATCGGCGCGACGTGCAAGAGGCCGTCTTTCGTGCCATAGGCCTCCCCGAAGAAGAAGTTCAGGAGAAATTTGGGTTCTTTTTGGAAGCCCTCGAGTACGGAGCGCCTCCCCACGGAGGGATCGCCCTCGGACTCGATCGCCTCGTCGCCCTCCTCCTTGGACGGTCTTCCATCCGCGACGTGATCGCCTTTCCCAAGACGCAGAGCGGTACGGACCTCCTCATGGGTGCTCCGAGCGCGGTCACGCCTCGCCAACTCGAAGAACTCGGAATCGTCGTCGTCCCCCAAGAAGAGTCGCAGGAAGTCTGAGGCTCTCCTGCACGGACGTTCAAGAAAATATCTTTCAAAGAATGCTCCAGAAAAAACAATTTCGACTTTGCACCTCCCCCTTGTGCGCTCGCGCGCGGTGTGGTAAGGTAAAACTGAAAGGAAAACCTGGATCGTGCGTGGGTCGTGCCTGTCGCGAACTCGAACACGTTGACTGCTGAGGGAGCCTTACATCTCCGGCGCGGAGCGGAGCCGCTGCGTGCGGAAGGCGAAGGGTCGGAGTGCGGGCACCCACCTACATGGGGACCGCGGGTCGACGGACGGGGACCCACGGCGATCTGGGCCCTTCCCGGGAAGCGAAGTCGGGCAGCATGTGCTGCTCGCTTTGTTTTATTTTGTATGCGGTGCGCTTGGTCTGTCCGTGTATAAAGGTATACCACCGGGAGAGGATAGGGGAGGGCGTGAGGTCCTCCTCTCCGCACACCGGGCGCTGTACCGGCATACACGGGTACGACAGGTGCACGCGACGAGCCGCGCGAACTTTGTCCTCTTGGGAAATGCGCCTATCATCCGCGTATGCCCGAGGGGGAAAACGGGCATCTTGGGAGCGGAAGCGGAGGAAATCCTGAGTAAGGCAGGGAAGGCCAATGGAGATCCGGTGCCCGGTGTGCAAGGGAAAGAACGTGGGGAAGATCGGGACACATCAGTACTACTGCTGGAACTGCTTCATCGAATTCACCGTCAAAGGGGATCGCCTCACGGTCTACGAAATCGAAGAGGATGGTACGCTCACGTCCCTGAACGACCTCCTCTTCGAAGAAGGCCAAGAAGTCGAAGCGGAGGCGATGTAGTCGAACGTGCGGCTTGCCCGCGCCCTGGCCGGCGTGAGGCGTCTTGCGGGTTTTCGGCTAAACAGATGTGCGCATCGCACCACTCCGCGGTGGAGTTTTCTCCGCCGCCGAGGCGCAAACTAGGGGACGGGAATTTCTGTCCCTTTTTTGTTTTTCCACCGATCTTGACGCAAGATTTTTAACGACACCGGCGGTGCTTTTCCTCACACGTGATAGGTGCGAAGCTGGATCAGGGCTTTTTGCGACAAGAGGGCCCTCAGTTTGCGCGATGTCGAGTTTGGGAAGTCCTTTTACGATGTCCAGCGTTTCCATGCTCACCCGGACGAGGCGCGGGATGAGATCGACGATGTATCGCGACTTGTCCTGTTCCTTGAGCCACTCGTTCAGGTCGTTCACGATGCCGCTCTTTTGGTCTACTGTGTGCTGGAGTCGTTCCATCACCCCGAAGAAGATAGGCGCGCACGAAGCTCTCAACTCAAAACGTTTGCCTTTTTCACGTGGCGATCTGTGCGCGGCGTTTTCTACCGTCTAGCTGCTGGTTCTCTAGGACGGCTCAGCTTTATCTGAGGGAGACCTTTTCCTCGCGAGAGCGGGGGGTACACATCGTCATCATCTCATCTTGCTACAGCTTGGATGACAAAAGGCGTCAGTCTGTTTCTTAAACCTCGTCGGAACGTCCAACGATCGGTCGTTGACGGACGGACAAAAACCGGCTACAATGTCCCCAAGGTTCTCAAGGACGTAGACGGCAACGCGATGAACGACCGAACGCCGCACGAGGCGCTTTTCCAGAGAGGGTCTCCGCGGCTGGAAGGGACCTAAAGCGCCCGCGGCGGGGCCAGTCGGGAGCGGCGGACGATGAGTCCGACGGGTGCGCCCGATACAGCGCGGAAAGAGCCGGTCGTCCGTGCGTGCGTCTAAGCGGGCGGCCGAAAGCAGGGTGGTACCGCGAGGTAGCCCCTCGTCCCTGCGGGGAAGAGGGGCTTTTTTGCATTCTTTCCCCTCTGCGTTGGGCGCAGGAGGGATTCGGATTTCGCGTGTCGAGGGAGGGAAGTTCCGTGCGTTCTTCGGAAATCCGCGCCAAATTCCTCGAGTTCTTCCGGGAAAAGGACCACCTAATTCTCCCCAGCGCCCCGCTCATCCCCCAGGACGACCCGTCGCTTCTCTTTATCAATTCCGGCGTGGCGACGCTCAAGAAGTACTTCGACGGACGCGAGGCGCCCCCGAGCCGCCGACTGGCCAGCGCACAGAAGTCCATCCGCACGAACGACATCGAGCAGGTGGGGAAGACCTCGCGCCACCACACGTTTTTCGAGATGCTCGGAAACTTTTCCATCGGCGACTACTTCAAGCGCGAGGCGATCCACTGGGCCTGGGAGTTCCTCACGGACCCGCGCTGGATCGGTTTTCCTCCGGAACGCCTTTCGGTGACGATCCACCCGGAAGACGAGGAAGCCTACGCCATTTGGCACGGGGAGATCGGCCTTCCGGACGAGCGGATCATCCGTCTCGAAGGGAACTTCTGGGACATCGGCGAAGGGCCCTCGGGTCCGAACAGCGAGATCTTCTTCGACCGTGGTCCGGCCTTCGGCGACGATCCAAATGACCCGGAGCTCTATCCGGGCGGCGAGAACGATCGCTACATCGAAATCTGGAACCTCGTCTTTTCCCAGTTCAACCACAACCCCGACGGGACGTACACCCCCCTTCCCTCGAAAAACATCGACACGGGAATGGGGCTCGAACGCATGGCGGCGATCCTTCAGGGGGGGCGGACGAACTTCGACACGGACCTCTTCCTTCCGATCATCCGCGGGACGGAGGATTTGAGCGGACGTCGTTACGGAAGTTCGCCCGAAGCGGACGTCGCCTTCCGAGTGATCGCCGACCACGTTCGCACCCTCGCCTTTGCCATCGGAGATGGGGCCTTGCCGTCGAACGAAGGCCGCGGGTACGTGCTCCGGAGGCTTCTCCGGAGAGCGATGCGCTACGGGCGCAACCTCGGTCTTGACCGACCGTTTCTCTACGAGCTCACACCGATCGTCGGCGAGATCATGGGCGATGTCTATCCGGAGGTGCGGGAGAAGGCCCGCTTCATTCAGGAGGTCGTACGCGAAGAGGAAGAGCGGTTCCTCTCGCGCCTCGACGCGGGAATTAAGTTGCTCGAGAAGTACGTCGCCCGCGCGCGGGCGGAAGGTCGGAGCGAACTTACGGGCGAAGAGGCGTTTACCCTCTACGACACATACGGCTTCCCCTTCGACCTCACCCTCGACTACGCGCAGGAAGCCGGCCTCGCCGTCGACCGTGCGGGATTCGAGGAACGTCTAGAGGAGCAGCGGGAGCGAGCCCGCCGCGCTCGCGGCGAGGTGGATTCCATGCAGGTCCAAGTGGGCGATCTTCTCGCGTTGGACGTGGAGAGCCGCTTCGTCGGGTACGAGACGCTCGAAGTTCCTCAGGCACGCGTGGAAGCCGTCTTCGACCGTGAAGGGCGGCGCGTGCGCGTGCTCGAGGCGGGAGAAGAGGGGGAAATCGTCCTCCACGAAACTCCCTTTTACGCAGAAAGCGGGGGGCAGATCGGCGACCGCGGCGTACTCGAAGGAGATTTCGGCTTCGCCATCGTGACCGACGTGCGCAAGGCGCCCCGCGGGCAGCACCTGCACCGCGTAAGCGTGCGCCTCGGGCGCCTGCGCGTAGGCGACGTCGTGCGGGCTAAGGTCGATGAGGCTTCGCGGCGGGACATCATGCGCCACCACACGGCCACTCACCTCCTCCACGCCGCCCTCCGTCACGTCCTCGGGACGCACGTCGTTCAGGCGGGTTCCTACGTGGGCGACGCCTACCTCCGCTTCGACTTCACCCATCCACGTCCTCTCACACGCGAAGAGCGGCATGCGGTAGAAGATTGGGTGAACGAGCAGATTTGGCGGGCGTTGGCAGTGAACACCTTCCTAAAGCCGCTTGAGGAAGCACGCGCCATGGGCGCATTGGCCCTCTTTGGCGAAAAGTACGGAGAGATCGTCCGCGTCGTGGAGATCCCCACCGCAAGTCTCGAGCTGTGCGGGGGGACGCACGTCGCGAACACGCAGGAAATCCTCCTCTTCAAGATCGTCTCCGAGACGGGCATCGGCTCCGGTGTGCGCCGCATCGAAGCCGTCGCCGGGCCATATGCGTACCGCTTTACGAACGAGCGCCTCGCGCTCTTGGAGGCCGCTTCCGACCACCTGGAAGTCGGCGTCGAGGAGATCTTGCCGCGCCTCGAGTCCCTTGCGGAAGAGCGAAAGACCTGGGAACGCGAGCGCGAAGCGCTTCTGGGCCGTTGGGCGCGCCTCGTCGCCGCGGGTCTTCTCGAACGCGTGGAGACCCTCGTTTCTCCGGCTCTGAACGGCGAGCGTGTGGAACTCGTCACGGGCGTCGTGGACGTCCCCGATGCGGACGCCCTCCGGATCGTGCTCGACGCGGTGAAAGAAGGCGTTTCCGGACGCGGGCGTCCCTACGCGATCGCTTTGGGAGCTACGCCAGGCCCGAACCGCGTAAACCTCCTTCTCTCCTTTTCTTCTGAGCTCGTCGCCCGAGGTTTCGATGCGGGGAAGCGCGTACGCGAGATGGCGAAGTTCGTCGGAGGAGGCGGCGGCGGCCGTCCCGACCTCGGCCAGGCCGGCGGTCGCGATCCTTCCGGCCTTGCGGAGGCGCTCCGTTCCGTGCGCAGGTGGTTTGCCTGATGCCCGAGCATTTTCGGGAACGAAATAGAAATCTTTACTTGCCGGAAGAAAAGGTCTATGATGAAATTGGCCGCCCGGAGCCGAAGGGGGGGAGACCTGATGGAGCCTACGGATCAGACCCGAAGGTTTTCCTGGGGCGAGGGAGGAGAGGCGGATCTCGTCCGGGACATCCTAACGGATGTCTACGCCGCCCTCGAGGAAAAGGGGTACGATCCCGTAGGGCAACTCGTCGGGTACCTCCTTACGGGCGAGCCCGCGTACATTCCCAGGCACCGCCAGGCGCGGAACTTGATCCGCAAGATTCCGCGCGATCGGCTGCTCGAGTTCCTCGTCCGCGACTACCTCACGCGCGAGGTGTATCCGAGGCTTTCTCCTTCGACCGGCACGCCTTCTCCGGACGAGGAGAAAGGTCTCTCCGCCCCCGGGGAGGGTTCGTGACGTGGGGAGGGTCCTCGCCCTCGACGTGGGGACGCGGACGATCGGCGTCGCGGTAAGCGATCCCCTCGGGATCACGGCCCAGGGGTTGGAGACCATTTTTCGGCGCGGCGGAAACGAGTACGCCCGACTTCTCGAACTCCTCGAGGAGTACGAGGTCACGACGGTTGTCATCGGCTACCCGCGTCACCTGGACGGTCGCCCCGGAGAAACGGCGCGGCAAGCGGAAGACGTCGCCCGCTACTTGGCCAAACGAACCGACGTGGAGATCGTCTTTTGGGACGAAAGGCTCACCACGCAGGAGGCACTCCGCGCCCTTCGGGAGGCAGGGGCTTCTCCTGCGCGCAAGAAGGAGCGCAAGGATGTCCTTGCGGCGCAGCTCCTTCTCGACAGTTACCTTCGCAGGCGAAAGGGAGGAACACCATGAGCGAGGAACGGGAACAGCATTCCCACCACGAGCTGACGTTTACCTTCAGACTTGACGCCGACAACTTCGAGGACGTGCTCACCCTCGTCGACGAGGAGGGGAACGAGCGCCAGTACGAGGTCATCTCTCAGTTCCACGTCGACGAGACCGGTAAGGACTACATCCTCCTCGTCCCCCAGGATGCGGAAGAGGCGGAGGACGAGGACCAGCAGGAAGTTCTCGCCTTTCGCTACGAAGAAAACGAAGACGGCCTCGTCCTCTACCCGATCGAGGACGAAGCCGAGTGGGCGGTCGTCGAAGAGGCGTTCGACACGCTCATGTCCCTGGAAGAGGAGTGATTTCGGGGCGCCGGGGAGCCTTGCCAGAGAAAGGTCGGCGGGCAACTCATGGGAGAGGAGAGGACGACCTTGGGACAAAAGGGACGCCGTTGGATGCTCGGGGCGGCCCTCTTTTTTCTTGTCCTCGCCCTAGCAGGGTTGGGTGGATCGTACGCTTGGTACCGCGCTTCCTTGGCGCCCCCTGCGGACGGCGGGGTTTCGTATCCGATTGTGGTCGAGATTCCCTCCGGGATGAGCTCCCGCGACATCGCCGAACTCCTCTCGCGCGCGGGCGTGATCCGAAGAGCCCCGGTCTTCCTCCTCTATCTGCGTCTGGAAGAGCCTTCTGCTGTGCTGCTCGCGGGGCGCTACCGCTTTGAGGCGCCCACTTCCGTGCCGGAAGTCGTCCGCATCCTTCGGGAAGGGCGCACGTACGTGGAAACGGTCACGTTTACCGTACCCGAGGGGTTTACGGCGGAAGAGATCGCCTCGCTCCTCGAAGAAAAGGGATTGTGCACGCGCGAGGAGTTCTTGTCCGAGGTTGCGCGGGGTTCCTTTTCCCTGCCGTTTTCGGACGAGGTACCTTCCCCCGACGAACGTTCGGGTCGCAAGTACCGTTGGGAAGGGTACCTGTTTCCGGATACGTACACGGTTTCGAAGGATGCGGGTGCCCACGCGATCGCGGAGCGTATGCTCCGGCGCTTTGCCGAAGTCTTCGATCCCGCGTGGCAAGAAGAGTTGAAACGCCGGGGAATTTCCCTCGACGAAGCCGTAATCGTCGCCTCCCTCGTGGAACGCGAGGCCGTCGTCCCTGACGAACGGCCGAAGATCGCCGGCGTAATCTACAACCGCCTTGCGCACAAGATGCCCCTCCAGATCGATGCAACCGTAGCCTACGCCCTTGGCGATCCTCACCGGTTAGAAATTACCTACAAGGACCTCGAGGTGGACCATCCGTATAACACGTACCGCGTCCACGGCCTTCCCCCGGGTCCCATCGCCAATCCCGGACGTGAGGCCCTCAAGGCCGCCGTCTTTCCGGAGAGCCATGAGTACCTGTACTACGTGACCAAAAAGAACGGAAGCGGTGAACACTACTTCGCGCAGACGTACGAAGAGCACCTGGCGAATATCCGGCGGAGCGAGGAAAACGCCCGCCGCCTTTCGTCGGGCGCGTGACGCGCGCGGCGCGCACCCGAACTTTACGCCCTCTTGCCGGCGTGGTACAATGAAATTGAAATCGTAACCGTTACGATTTGAATTTTTCCGCCTCTCCGGAAGCGGGAGGCATTCGATCGTCTGAGGCGCGGGAAGGGGGATTCGGATGTCTCGTTCGGAGGTGCGCACCGTTCCTCCGACGGTGGGGAAGGCCGAGCCGGTTCTCGAACTTCGCGGGATCACCTTTGCCTACGATCGCATTCCCGTACTCGAAGACGTTTCTCTGACCTTGCACCGCGGGGAACTCTTGGGTCTCGTGGGGCCGAACGGCTCCGGAAAGTCCACGCTCGTGCGCATCGCCCTCGGGCTTCTCCGTCCGGACGCGGGAAGCGTGGCGTGGTTCGGCACGCCTTTGGAAAAGTTTCGCGCGTGGTCGCGGGTGGGGTACGTGTCCCAAAAGGCGGCGAGTTTCAACCTCGGGTTTCCCGCTTCCGTAGAGGAAGTCGTCACCATGGGCCTAACGGGGAAGCTCGGCCTGTTCCGCCTTCCGGGACGACGCGAGCGGAAAAAGGTGCGCGAGGCCTTGGAGACGGTAGGGATGGTCGACTTTGTCGACCGCCCGATTGGCCGCCTTTCGGGCGGGCAACAGCAGCGCGTATTCATCGCCCGCGCCCTCGTATCCGATCCTGAAGTCCTCATCCTCGACGAACCGACGGTCGGGGTAGACGTGCGATCGGAAGCGGAGTTTTACGCGCTCCTCGAGAAGCTCAACCGCGAACGGAAGCTCACCATCCTTCTCGTCTCCCACGACCTCGGGGCGGTTTCGGAGCGGATGCACACGGTCGTCGTCTTGAATCGCCGCGTGTTTTTCGCCGGAAGTACGGAGGATTTCCGCGTCCGCTGGGAAAGCGTGCTTCGCGAGGCGTACGGGGAACTCATGGTGCCCGTTGCGCACCGCGCGCTGGGTTCGTAGACCGCGCCGGATTTGGGGAGCGTGCGGCGAACGAGTGCACCGGGAGGTGACGCGTAAGGATGCGCGAATTTCTGGAGGCTCTCCTCACCTACCGCTTTTTGCAAAACGCCTTGCTCGGCGGCCTTCTCACGGGGTTTGTCGCGCCCCTCATCGGCACGTTCGTGCTCGTCCGGCGCCTGCCGGTGATCGCCGACGCCCTCGCCCACATCGCCCTTCCCGGCGTCGCCTCGGGGATCATCCTCGTGACGACGTATCCATGGTTTGTTCGCATCGATCCCGTGTACTTCGGGATGCTTTTTGCTCTCCTGGCGATGCTCTTCATCGAGAAATTGCGTGGAGCGTACCGCTCGTACAGTGAGATCGCCATCCCCATCGCTCTTTCTACGGGCGTGGGCTTTGGTGTGGTGCTTTTGAGCATCGTCCGCGGGCTCAACGTGGACGTGTTTGCCCTCCTCTTCGGGAACATCCTTTCCGTAACTTCGGCGGACCTGTACCGGATGGCCTTTGCGAGCGCGGCGATCTTAATCCTCGTCATACTCTTTTACAAAGAACTCCTCTTTCTTTCCTTCGACGAGGACACCGCCCGCGTCTCCGGCGTTCCCGCCGAGTTCGTAAACTTTTTGTTTGCCGTCCTTCTCGCCCTCGTGATCGGCGTCGCCCTCAACGTCGTAGGGATGCTTCTCGTCTCCGCCCTCATCACGCTGCCCGTGGCTACGGCCGTGCGCCTCGCCCGAAGCTTCAAGGAGACGATCCTTCTGAGCGTCCTCTTTGGGGAATGGGCCGTACTCACGGGAACGGTGCTTTCCTACACGTACAACCTCGCCACGGGAGGTACGATCGTCCTCGTCGCCGCGCTCACCCTGCTCTTCGTCCTTACGGGAGAAGGGTTGGGGAAACGCCTCCGCCGTCGGACGACAGGAGAAGCCCCACGTCCCCTTGTCCGCAGTGCGAACGTGCCGCTTTCGCGCGACGGCGAAGGGGCCGCGTCCCTCGAAGCTTCGCGGGGACTCGTGCGCCTTTCGTCCCTCGGACCTTCGAACGGAGAAGCTGCGGACGGGAAAGGAGACTGAGGGCCGTGCGCGTTGAAGAGGCGCTTCGGCGTTTAGAAGAAGAGGGCTACAAGGCGACGAGCAAGCGCGAGGCGATCCTCCGCACGTTGGCCCGCGAAGACCGCTACCTTACGGCCAAGGACCTCTTCGCCCTCCTGCACGACGACTACCCCTACTTGAGTTTCGATACGATTTACCGCAACCTCCGCCTCTTTGAGGCGCTGGGCATCGTCACGTCGATCGAGTTTGACGGCCAGCGCCGCTTTCGCCTGCGCTGCGATACCGAGGAGCACCACCACCACTTCATCTGCATTCGCTGCGGGGCGACGATGGTCATCCCCGGCTGCCCCTTGGACGTTCTCCCGCTGAACGGGTTAGATCCCGATGTCCTCATCGTCGACCACAAGTTCGAGCTCTACGGGTTGTGCCCCCGTTGCCGCAAAGAGGTGGGGGACGTGACGGCCGTCGTCTGAAGCCACCAAACCCGTGAAAACTTAGGCCCCTCGGCAACCGGCCGAGGGGCCTTTGCGCGTTTCTTACTCGATGACGATTTCCCGGTTCTTGGGGGGCGTACGCTTGAGCTTGGGAAGCGTGATCCGAAGCACTCCGTTTTCGAACGAGGCGGTGATCTTTTCCTCGTCCACGTTTTCCAACGCGAAGTGGCGTTCGTTGCGCCCGCGGTAGCGTTCGCGGCGGATGTATTCGCCCTTTTCCTCCGTAATGTCCTTGTCTTCTTCGACGACGATGCTCAGGATGCCTTCGTCGTACGTCACGTGGATGGCTTCCTTCGGGACACCCGGAAGTTCCGCCTCGACGATGTAGGCGTCCTCCGTTTCGCGGATGTCCGTCCGGAAGCTACGGGGAACAAACGGCACGAGGAAGAAGTCTTCGTCCAGAAGGCGGTCCTTGAGGGAGCTAAACTCGTCGAAGATACTCCGCACATCCCGGCGTTTCCGGTCGCGGAAAGGTACGATCCCGAACATGGCCCATCCCCCTTCAGCCGTAAGTTTGTCTCGCAATTAATAAAATATCACAGATGGAACCATGTGGCAAGGAGTGCAGTACCCCTTTCGGAGGACATATGCCTCCGCAAGGATTGCCTTTCGCCTTTGCGCGGCCGTCCGCCCTTTGGTATACTGAACACGAAACCCATTTTCACCGTGCGCGCTTGCGTTCATCGGCAGCCGCCTTTACCTCGCCCGCGGGAATCGGGCAAAGGGGGGGATTGCCGTGACATACGGAAGCGTCCTCGGCATCGCCATCGTCGCTTTGGCCTTGGCCTTTTCGGCGCGAACCCTTTGGCGGACGATGAAAGTCTGGGCCGACGCCTTGCGCGGCGGTGACCCGTGCGCCACTTGCCCTTTGCGTCAAAGCTGTCCCCGGGCGGGGGGAGGTTGTTCGCCGTTCGGGACGAGTTTCGACCTCTCCCTTCCTTCGGCGAGAGGAAATCCGCCGAAGCTCCCCCGTACGTTCGGAAAGCCTTAATCTGTCGCCCGGCGCTGGAAAAAGCGGCCCGAAAGGCGTTTCGCAAGGCGTCGCATATAGGGTGCGGCGCCGTTTTCGTTTGGTCGGACGTCGGGCTTCGTACGTCTGCGATCAGCTAAGACGGGGAGATGCCGCGTCTTCACTTGTGCAGCGAAGGTTTTCGTATGCGGAGTCGGGGATCGTGGCGCGCGAGGCGCTCGAGGCGTCTACTTCCTCGAGGGATCCCGGCGGTTTCGGGCTTCTTCCTTTGAGAGTCGGGATCATAGAGATAAGCGAAGAAGCCCGCCGGAGGTGGAAGCCGTGGACTTTTTCCTTCACTGGTTTTTGTGGGTCGTCCGCGAACTCAAGTACCTGATCGGACAAATCCGGCAAGGCTCTTTCCCCCATCCTCTTCCGGAGGAAGAAGAAGAGGAATACGTCCGGCGAATGCTCGCCGGCGACGTGGAGGCGCGCAACCGCCTCATCGAGCACAACCTTCGTCTTGTGGCGCACATCGCCAAGAAGTTCGAAACGAGCGGGGAAGATCCCGACGACCTCATTTCTATCGGCACGATCGGCCTCATCAAGGCGGTGGAGACCTACTCGCCGGATAAAGGAACGAAGCTCGCGACCTACGCGGCTAAGTGCGTAGAAAACGAGATCCTCATGCACCTGCGCGCGACCAAAAAAACGCGGCGCGACATCTCCCTTTTCGAACCCATCGGCACGGACAAGGAAGGAAACGCCCTCACGCTTATGGACGTCCTGCCGCGCGAGGAGGGCGACGACTTTGAGGAGCGCATCGCGGTTCGCATCGAACGCGATCGCCTCGAGGCGTACCTCCACGTCCTCGACGAGCGCGAACGTGAAGTGATCGCCCGTCGCTTCGGACTTATGGGGGGCGAGGAAGAGACGCAAAAGGACGTCGCCCGCGCGTTGGGGATTTCCCGCTCGTACGTATCGCGGATCGAAAAGCGCGCGCTCATGAAGCTCTACCACGCCATGTTCCGCCAGACGCCCACGGAACGGCCGACCTTCGATGAGGTAGAGGGGGAGAGGCGTCCTTCTGCCACTTGGGGGAAAGACAAAACGGACGGCTGACGGCGCATGGGTTACGCCCCGAACGCCAGGCGGGTGAGGAAGAGGGCCTCATCGACGTCGTCCGTGCCCGAAACGACGCACCGCCCGTCGGGGAAAAGAAGCATCGTCCTGGGGGAAGCGGGCGACGAGGTGCTTCCGTAAAGCGAAGTACGCAATACTGCCCGCAGGACTGAAGGAGTGCGGATCACCTTGCCGTACGGCGCGAGGCGGTCGGCGGCCCTTTCGAGGTCTATGGGCTTGCCGCCGAGCGGATGCACGACGACCTGGAGATTCCCGGTCCCCGGACACGGGCGGACGAGCACCTCCGGCGTCGATGCTTCGAGGGCAGGGAAGGCGCGGCCTTTGCACAGGTTCTCCGCTTCCGATACCTCAGACTTCGGCGTGGGAATTTCGAAAGACGTCGCGACGAGGGTCCACGTGTCGATGTGGAAGAGTCTTCCTGCGACCTCCGCACCTCGACCGCTCAGGAACCGAAGGGCCAATGCCGCCTGTAGGGCGCCGACGACTGCCGGAGCCGGTCCGATTACTCCCGTGCGGTTGCACCCTTCTGCATCTTTTGGGGGTCGGGGAAAGAGGCGGCGGTAGCACGTACCGGTTTCCGGATCGAAGGCGACCACCGTCCCTGAGGATCGATGGACGGCCCCGTGGATCCAGGGAATTCGAAACTTGCGGCTCGCGTCGTCCAGAAGGTAGCGCACCTCCGGACGGTCCGTGCCGTCGACGACGAGGTCGACGTCCGCGAGAAACGCCTCCGCGTTTTCCGGGAAGAGCTCGGCCACGCGAGCGTCGACGCGTACCTCGGGGTCGATTCGGGCGAGGTGCGCGCGCACCGCCTCCGCTTTGGGGCGGAAGCTGCGGACGTCAGCAAGGTCGAAAAGGGTTTGGCGCGGGAGGTTGTGTTCTTCTACGACGTCGCCGTCGATCACGCGAATGAAGCCTACGCCTGCGCGGACGAGGAGGTCTAGGACGTGGGTTCCCAAAGCCCCGGCCCCGACCACGGCTACGCGCGCCCGGCTTACGCGGCGCTGCCCTTCTACGCCTAGGCTGGGGAAGTCCCGCTGCCTGAGGTACCGTGGGGAGAGGGGATTCGGACCGAGTTCTCTGATGTCGCGTTTACGAAGGTTGTCCTGCGTGTCGAAATTTCCCAAAAGGGTCACACCTCGACTTATGAAAGGGCTTGCAAGAAGAGACCTCGTATAGGATTATAAGAGGTGCAAAGGGGTGAGGGGTATGCCCGATCCGGTATTGGAGGTTCCCTTTCGCGATACGTTGGGTCGGCCCATGCGCGACCTCCGCCTCTCGGTCACCGATCGGTGCAACTTTCGCTGTGTGTACTGCATGCCCAAGGAGAAGTTCGGCCCACATTTTTCTTTTCTCCCGCCCGCCTCACTCCTCACGTTCGACGAAATCGAGCGCCTCGTGTGCATTTTCGTTTCCCTCGGGATCCGCAAGGTGAGGATCACCGGCGGAGAGCCCCTTCTTCGTCCGAGGATCGAAGAACTCGTAGCCCGCATTCGCCGCGTCGCTCCCGGAGTAGACCTCGCGATGACGACCAACGGCTTTCTCTTGGCCAAGAAGGCTCGTGCCTTGCGGGAGGCCGGGCTCGACCGCGTCACCGTGAGTCTGGACAGCCTAAATCCCCAGACGTTTCGCCGGATCTCGGGGACGAACCTCCTCCCTGAGCTCGTCGTGCGCGGCATCGACGCCGCCCGGGAGGCGGGCCTCGAGGTCAAGGTGAACATGGTGGTGATCCGGGGGGAGAACGACGACGACATCCTCCCCATGGCCCGCTTTTTCCGCGAAAAAGGGGTAACCCTCCGCTTCATCGAGTTCATGGACGTCGGCACGGCCAACGACTGGAACCTCGAACGTGTCGTCCCTGCCCGGGAAATTCTCGAGCACATCTCCCAGGAGATGCCCCTCGAACCCGTCCATCCTCAGTACTTTGGCGAAGTCGCCAAACGCTACCGCTACGTGGGTTCCGAGGTGGAGATCGGTTTCGTGACGAGCGTAACGCAGGCCTTTTGCTCGTCGTGCACACGAATCCGTATCACCGCCGACGGAAAGCTCGTCACCTGCCTCTTTGCGGAAACCGGGAAGGACGTACGCACGCTTTTGCGAAATGGCGCATCGGACGAGGAGATCGTGGCCAAAATCCGGGAGGTTTGGGAACGGCGCGCTGACCACTACTCCGAGATTCGCCTTGCCAACACGAAGAAAAACCGCACAAAGGTCGAGATGTTTTACGTCGGAGGCTAGGCGGTTTTCGCGTTTGCGACGCGGTCAGGTCGTTTCTGGGGGAGGAGAACTCCCCTCCTTTTTTTTCGCAAACCACCTCCGTGTGCCTCCGCTCGCGGTCCGGACGAGGGGTTTTGCGGTGAGTTTTTCCCGTTCCGGAGTAGGGAGGAGGAGGTAGATGGGTTCTTCCTCTTCCAGGGGTTCCCGATGCAGGAAGCCGCCCACCACGTCCACGGACTGTACGGCGTCCACGAAGGCGTAGGGGTCGATGCGGAGGAGCTTTCGCTTTAGGTGGGGGAGTTCGTAGCGTGTCACGACTGTCAAGAGGACGGAGCGCTTTTTCCCGCTGTACGCGCCCACGCCTTCGAGAATTGTCACACCGCGGTTGAGCTCGAGAAGCGTGCGGCGCACGGCTTCCCCTTTTTGCGTCACAATAAACAGGGTGAGCTTGAGGTGCCGCGTAAAGACGCCGTCCACCACGCGGCTCGCGACGTACATCTCGAGCATCGTGTACAGAGCGCGTTCTGGCGAGAGGAGGACGCCGGCGAGGGCGACGACCGTAGCGTTAAAGGAAAAAAGAAGCGTCCCCATGGGGAAGTCGCGTCGCCGGGCGAGGTAAAAGGCGACGATGTCGACACCGCCGGACGATCCGGCCATTCGGTAGATGATCCCCATACCTAAGCCGACGAGCGCACCGCCGAAGACGGAGGAGATCACGGGATCGTTGCTGAGCGGGTGCACGGGGATGAAGTTCATCGCCACGGAGAGCGTGGCGACGGAGAGGGCGCTTTCGCGGATGAAGCGCCGACCGAGGGTAAAGTACCCAAAGACAAAGAGAGGGACGTTGAGGAGGAAGAGGTACGTGCCGGCGGAGACGGGGGTGAAGAGGGAGAGGATCATCGCAACCCCCGCGACTCCTCCGCTCAAAATCTTGTGCGGAATGAGGAAAGCGTTGTAGGAAAACGCCATGAGGAGCGAGGCGAGGACAACGACTATCCCGGGGAGGACGTCATGAAAGACGACCTTGTACAGATCCGAAGGTTCGGGTGCGGAGGGCCCTTCATCGGTCCCCACGTGAGGCGGAACCTCTTCCGCAGGAGGGGTGCTGTGAGTCGGGATTTCTTCCGTGTTGTGTGGAGGGTAAGTCCGATCGGCCGCCAACCGGATCCTCCTTTTCGCCTCGGGGAAAAAACCCGGTATAATCGGAGGAGTACAGAAGTGGAACTAAACCCCCGGAAAGGTACGAGGACTACGGCTACCGCGGAGTACGAGGAGCGAATGCCCTTGCCGAAACGATATCCTTCAGGGTTTTTACACCTTGCCTTTCTCCTCTTCGCCACGGAGTTCGTCCGCGGACTTATTGTCTTTTCCTTCCTCGTCATCTACGGGGAAAACGAGCTCGGGATGTCCCTCACGTGGGTGGGACTCGCCGTGACCGCCCATTCCCTTGCAGACCTCGCCTCTAAGTCCTCGGCGGGTTTTTTCCTCGACCGTTTTCCGGCGCGTGTCGTCCTCGGATTGCTCATGGGCGTATCTTTTTTGGGGATTGCTCTTCTCCCCTTTGCGCGTGACGCCTGGCTCTTTCTCCTCTCGGCAACCCTCTTCGGATTCGGGATATCCCCTGTATGGTTGCTCGCGATGGGATCCGTAGAGGAAGAACGTCGAAGCGCGCAGATGGGGACTTTGTACGCCTTTTGGCTTTTGGGCACGGGATCTGGAGTGATCCTGAGCAACTTCCTCATCGGGCGGGGCACCGTGATTCCCCTCTACGTAGCCCTGGGAGTGTGGGGGATTTCGCTTCTCAGTGTAGCCTTCCTCCGGGACTTTCGCCACCCGTCGTACCACCCCCCACTTCTTCGAGAACAGTTCCGTGTCCTCGTCCACCAGTTCGGTCGCATTCGCGCCTTGCTTCCGGGGATGCTCTTTCAGACGGTGGCCGCGGGTATGCTCATTCCTGTAGCCCCCAACTTTCTCGCCGTATACCAAAACCTTCCGTACGACGCCTACTCCTACCTTCTCCTCCTCGGCGGAGGCTTGGCCTTAGGAGGGCTCATCCCCATGGGGATTGCCGCCGACCGTCTTGGGCGGAGGGGATTTCTTCTCCTCGGATTTCTCCTCATGGGCGGTGCGCTCCTCTTCATGGTACCGCCGCAGCCTCTCGGAAGGCTCCTCTTTTGGGCGGCGGTTCTCGGGCTCGGCTACGCCGCGCTTTTGCCAGCTTGGAATGCGCTCCTCGCGCAATACGCTCCCCGCAACCACAAGGGTGTAGGGTGGGGGCTCTTTTCCACCTTGGAGGGACTCGGGCTTATGCTCGGTTCCGGACTCGGGGGGTTCCTCGCCGATCGCCTCACCACGCCCAACGTGCTTCTCATCAGTGGTATGATGCTTTTGAGCCTCGTCTTTTTCTACACATTTGCCCCGCTTCATCTCCCTGCCTTTTGGGACAGCTCTTCGGATCGCGTACGCTGAGCTAGAAGGCGGGGCGATCGGGGGGAGCGGACTTGTCGTGGATCTCGGCTTTAGGGAAGGGGATTGTGTACCTCGTCCTCGTCTACGCGCTGTACGTCCTTCTCTCGCTCATCTGGTTTCGCCTTCTGCGGCTTGGTGGGCTTCACCGCCTCCGGGTTCCGGGAACTGTCTTCCTCACGTTCGACGACGGACCGGATCCCGAATATACCCCTCGGCTCTTAGAAGTTCTCGCGCGCCACGGGGCGCGGGCAACTTTTTTCGTCGTGGGCGAACGCGCGGCGCGCTACCCGGAAGTTTTGCGGCAGATCGCCGAGGCGGGCCACGAAATCGGGATTCACAACTTCCGACATACGTTGAACTTTCTCTCCCTACCGTGGATGACCGCGCGCGACGCGGAAGAGGCGGCGCGCGTGGTGGAAGCGATCACGGGCAGGCGCCCCACGCTCTACCGCCCTCCTTGGGGCGCCCTCGGTTTCGTAGATTACCTGCTTCTCCGGAAGAAGTTTACGGTCGTCTTTTGGTCGCTCACGATGTACGATTGGCAGGCCACGTGTACCGTCCTTTGGCTCAAGTGGCGTTTCCTTTCGTACGTGTCTTCCGGCGAAATCGTCCTTTTGCACGACTCCGGTCGGACGTTCGGCGCCGACCCCGAAGCTCCGGGTCGTTCCTTGGCCGCCCTTGACGCTGCGCTAACGCTTCTCCGGGAGGCCGGCGTTTCCTTTCGCTTTTCCTCCCTGAGTGAAGGTCTCGCGGCGACGGCCCGTGGAGAAAGGATTCCCGATCCGCCGAGGCGTTTGCGCCACCGTCTCTACTTCGCCTTTGAACGGCTCCACCACGCGGTGTTGCGCTACACGCCGCTCCTCGGCGCGGACGGACTTTTGTACCTCGAGCGGGGGCTGTACTCCGGTCCGCCGCTCATCGTTCGCGGACGAACCCTCCTCTCTCCCGGAGACCCGGGGCTCAACCTGCACTTCAACAACGAGCTTCTCTTTTCCGCCCTCCGCAACGAAACAACTACTTTGCGGCACATGATCCAGCTCAAGCGCCTCGCCGACCAGTCGCTTAGGCTCCTCGCGCACTACATCGCGGAGTACGCCCCGGACGTGCGGGGGGTATACGGGCTTTCCGCCTTGCACCGGGGGATTCGCGCCTTTGGCTTCCACGTCCTTCCGACGCGGGGGACGCTCTGGGAGCGCATTTCCGGAGCTTACATGCTCTGGCTTCTCGGCTTTTTGCATCCCGAGGGCATGCGGCGTCTGTGTGAAGGGGGAGACGTGATCCCCCGCTGGGTCGCCCTCTCGCGGGAGGAGCTCGAGGCCCGGCACGGCGTCCGCTCCGTCGAACGTTCGGAGCGGTCGTCTCTCGGGCCGACAGGTCCGGAAAAGCCCACTCCGGAAAGGGGAGGGGGAGGAGGATGAAGGGAGGGAGCGACGTCCGCGGGCGGTCGCCGCTCATCCGGCGCGTCTGGATCGTCTATGCGGCGTACGGCGACGGACATCGGAGCGCCGCCGAAGCCGTGGCGGAAGCCGTGCGTACGCTCCACCCCGAGACGGACGTCGTGGTAGAGGATTTCATGGAGCGGATTCACCCGCGCTTTCACCGCCTCCTCCAACGGATCTACTACTTTGCGCTCCGGCGCACCCCTTCTGCGTACCGGACCGTATACACCGTGAGCACCCCGCAAAAGCTCCTCTTTCGCGACATCCTCGCCCTCGTCCGCCTTGCGGGCCAGGCGCCTCTTTTGGCCCGCCTGCGCGAACTTTCCCCGGACCTCGTAATCTCCACGCACTTCCTCGCCACCCAGGAACTCGCAGAGCTTCGGGCGCGGGGTGAGCTCCTTGCCCCCCTCGTCACTGTGGTTACGGACTACGCCGTGCACCCGTTTTGGGTACATCCCGCAAACGACCTCTACTTCGTCGGCTCCCGCGAGGGGAGAGAAATTCTCGAGGCTTTCGGCTTTCCGAACACGCGCGCGTTTGCCGTAGACCTTCCCCTACGCGCCCAGTTTTGGAGCGCGGATGTCGAAGGGCGCCTTCGCTTTCCCCTCTTTCGGAAAAGCGCCGACCGGCCGCTGCGCCTTCTCTTTATGGGCGGGGGGTTGGGGATGCTCGACTCCCTCCCCGAGCTCCTCCTCGCCCTCGACCGCCTTCCCTTCGCCAAGGAGTACGTCGTCGTCGCCGGACGAAACGCCGAACTTTACCGCGCGCTTTCGGAATACCGCGGACGGTTGCAAGGTTCCCTCGTGGTGTACGGCTTCGTAGAGGAGGTACGCCGCCTCATGGAGGAGGCCGACCTCCTCGTTACCAAGGCCGGCGGCCTTTCGGTCGCCGAAGCGAGGGCCTTGGGTCTGCCCATCTTCCTCTACCGCCCACTGCCGGGCCACGAAGAGGAAAACGCGAAGCTCCTCGAGGCGGCTGGCGTGGCGCGCCTCGTCCGCACGCCCGAGGAACTCCTGCGCTGGGTCACGGAGTTTGCTGCCCGTCCGTACCGCGGCGTCCCCGATCCGCGTCGCCTCCGGGCGGCCCTCGAAACGATTCGGATCGTCTGGCCGTATGCCGAGGAACACGTCCTCTACGGATCGGGAGAAGCTCCGCTCCTCGATTGGGAGCCCGACGACCTCTGGGGGGAGGGCTTTTCCGCGGGTGATGAGAGGTCGGCGAACCCCTTCCCGTTTTTCAGGGGAAGCGAGGAAGGGAGCGGGAACGATTCGTCGTGCGGCGAATCGCCGTCCCCACGGGTACCCCTTCCTCCCGGGTCCGGCTAAATTTGGTTTCTCCAAGAGGGAGGCCGACCCTTGTCCGTTTGGGGCCGCTGTTCGTCCGGCGAGCGGGTGCCTCGTTTGGTCCTTCAAGAAGGAACCTAAAGGTTCGGTCCAGAACGCGAAACGACGTAAAGGGAGGGAACCCGCATCGATCGACGGGAAGAAGGGCAGGCTTTTCTCCAGCACGGCAGGGGACAGCACTTTAGACCTTCCTCGAGACGCGAGGTCTTTTCGTCCACCCGACACGAGCGCCCTCTTCTCGGGAAGCTCCTCGGGTACTTCGTTCCCGACCGCCTCGCCGATTCCCTCGCCGACGTCGATCTCGAGGAACTGGTGCGGGAGGGCGTGCGAGGGGTGCTCGTCGATTTGGACAACACCCTCCTTCCGTGGAACTCGTCGGAAATTCCCCCCGCCCACCGTGCCTGGCTCGAGGAGGCCCGCGCGCGGGGGATTTCCGTATGCGTGATTTCCAACAACCACACGACGCGAGTGGAAGGCGCCCTTCGGGAGCTCGGCATTCCTTACGTTTCTTCGGCGCGAAAGCCCTTGCGCATCGGGTTCGTACGCGCCCTGCGCCGGCTTGGCCTTCCGCCCGAAGCGTGTATCGTCGTCGGCGATCAGCTCCTTACGGACGTCTGGGGTGCGCACCGCATGGGGATGCGCGCCGTTCTCGTTCGCCCCGTCGTGCCGACGGACGGACCGCACACGCGCGTAAACCGTTTTTTTGAGCGCCGACTTCGCCGCCTGCTCGAGCGGTTCGGCCTGTGGCCCGAGGAGGGATGAGCGACGTGTCCGCCGAAGTCCGACTCTGCCCCGGCTGCGGGGCGCCGCTTCAGTCGTCCGACCCCCACGCCCGCGGATACCTGCCTCCGGAAAAGTGGGACGACCCCCGGGCCTTGTGCATGCGCTGCTTTCGCATGCTCCACTACGGGGACCCGACGGCCGTCCGCTTGAGTTCCGAGGACTTCGCGGAAGCCATGGCTTCCTTGGCCAAGCAAAAGGTCGTCCTCCTCCTCGTCGTGGACCTCTTGGACGTAGAAGCGGGCCTCGGGCTTTCCCTTCCCCGCGGTCCGCACCACCCCGTCCTCCTCATAGGAAACAAAGAAGACCTCCTTCCCCGCTCGGTGCGGCGGGAACGCGTCGCGCGGTGGCTCGAGCGTCGGGCGCGGGAGTTCGATCTCGAGCCCGTAGACGTCATCCTCCTCTCGGCCAAGCGTCGGAGAAACCTCGAGGCCCTCGTCGCCGCCATGGAGCGCTTTGCAGGGAAGTTTCGGACCTTTGCTGCCGTAGGCGTGGCAAACGCCGGAAAGTCTACCCTCCTCAACGCCCTGCGGGAAGTTCTCGCTCCGGCTGCTACCAAGGGGGATGCTCCGCCTATTCCCCTTACGGTTTCTCCGTTTCCCGGGACGACGCTCAGCGTCGTCCGCCTCGACCTTCCCGGAGACCTTACCCTCTACGATACGCCGGGTGCGCTCCCCCAAAGTACGATCGCTCCCCGTCTGTTGCCGGAAGAGCTCAAGATCCTCGTTCCGCAGGAAGAAATTCGTCCGCGCGTATACCAGCTTCGCGATCCGGGGCAGACGATCTTCCTCGGCGGCCTCGTGCGCGTGGACTTCGTGTCGGGTCCGCCGCAACCTCTCGTCGTCTACGCTTCACCGCGTATTCGGGTACACCGGATGAAGCTCGCCCGCGCTGACGAGCTCTACGCACGCCACGTAGGGGAGCTCCTCTTCCCTCCCACACGTGACCGTGCGGAACGCTTCGCCTTGCGCGAGCGGATCTCCCTTCGCCTCCCCGCCTTGCCGGAAAAGCGCGACATCGCCGTGGGGAGCGTCGGTTGGGTCGTGCAACACGGACACCCGGGGGAATTCGTTGTCCATGTGCCGGAAGGCGTTCGCGTGTACGTCCGCGAAGCGATGGTGTGACGCGGGAGCGGAAAAAGGCACAGACGCCGAGGATCTTGCCTTTTTAGGAAAACTTTGTATCCCCCGCATCTTTGGTAAAGTATAATCCGCTCTGAGGAACGTTCAGAAACTGGGCAAAGGAAGCGGGGGGGATGGTCTTCGGAAAAAGGGGGGCACGCCGTCTGTTTGCGGCGGGTTTGGCCCTCCTCGTGCTTTTGGCTGCCGTCGGCTGTGCGAATCCGTTTGCTCCCTCTCGGGACGGGAAGGCCACTTCGCAGGCGCTTTTGGACGAATTGCGTTCTCAGGAGCAGGACGCGGCTTCTTCCACCGGGGCAAAACAACGTCCGGATACCGCTTCCGGCAAAAAGGAAACTCGCTCGTCCGCACCTCAAGACACCGCCCAAGAGTTCCCCGACCTCTTGAAGGAGCTCGTCGGCGGAGGAGGGTCCGACTCCAAAGCGTTTTCCGAACTCTTGGACGGTCTTCTTGGCGGGGGAACGAAGCGGGAGGCGGTTCGCCCCTTTGCCGAAGGAAGCGCGCAGGGGAACCGAGGCCTTGTCTTCGAGGCGAAGAAGGATGGGCGGACCGTCTACCTCATGGGTACGATTCACGTCGCCAAGCGCGAGATGTATCCCTTTTCGGTCGAGGTGAAGAAGGCGTTCCAAGAGTCGGGCGCCCTCGCCGTAGAGGCGGATGTGATCTCTCTCGGTGAACAGCTTGCATCGGTCGGCTATGTGTTGGATGGGATGTATACAGACGGGCGTACGTACCGCGACGTGTTGCCCGAGGATGTCGTACAAAAAGTCGACGAATTTAAGTCCCATAGTCCCGAACGTGCCGCGCTCCTTTTGGACTCGTATAAACCTTGGTATCTCTTTCTTACGGTTTCCCAGCTCAGGATGTCTGTGCTCAAAGACTTTACCCCCGCCTACGGGATCGACGTGGTTCTCATCCAAGAAGCCAAGAGGCTCGGGAAGCCCGTTCGTTCTCTCGAGGGCGCTTCGGCACAGATGGAGCTTTTTTCGAATCTCCCCGATGACGTCTTTGCGGAGCTCCTCCGCAAGGAGCTTACGCAGGACGATTCGGCCTACCGCCAAGAATTGGAACTCTTGCACGATCTTGTGCGTACGGGGAACGCCTCGGTGTTGACGCAATCGGCCGTAAACGACTACCGAGGAAAGAACCAAGCGCTAGAGACGTACTACCAGAAGGTCATTGTGGAACGCAACCAGACCATGGCCCAGCGCATCGAAGAAGAACTCCGGGGCGGAGGACCTCCCCTCTTCGTCGCCGTGGGTGCCGCGCACGTCGTAGGGCCGGACGGCCTTGCGGAGATCTTTCGAAAGAAGGGCTACACGGTTCGGCAACTGTAAACCGCCCGACCATCCTTTGGGGAAGGTCGGGCGGCGCCTTTGGAAGTTGCCTCTCCTTCTACACCGAGGGGAAGGCATACCCGTTTCCGGATATACCCCGTGGGCCAATGCCCAGGCCGGTTGCCATAGGAAGAAGTCTCTCCCGTAGGACCACCGGCTCGGAGGGGCGTGCGTCCGCCGCTTGAATTGTGGGTTTCGCCACAAGTATGGCATAATGGGTAGGTAGCGGCAAGGGGTTCGTGGATGTTTTCAAGCTTTCGCCACAGTTGTGTTGCCTTTTTTCGCTTCCGATGTGAGAAACCCCGCATGTTCCCCATCGGAAGATCGATGCGACCACCGGAGGGTAGAAAGGCTGAGATGGTCGAAATAGGTGCGCAAACTCGTCTCTACGCTCTCTTCGGCACGCCGGTGGCGCACAGCCTCTCTCCGGCGATGCAGACGGCGGCCCTCAGGGTCCTGGGCGTGGATGCCGTGTACCTCGCCTTTGACGTGGCGCGGGAACGTCTACCCGAGGCGGTACGGGCGATGCGCGCGCTCCGCATCCCCGGGGCCAACGTCACCCTACCGCACAAAGAAGCGGTCTTCGCCCTCCTCGACGCCCACACCCCTCAGGCCGTGGCGATCGGTGCCGTGAATACCCTCTATTGGGACGAAGATCGGCTCGTAGGCGACAACACAGACGCCGAAGGGTTCGTCCGTTCGCTTGAAGAGGCAGTAGGGGGCTTCCCCTATGTCGAGCGGCAGGCGGTCCTTCTCGGGGCGGGGGGGGCGGCGCAGGCGGTGGCGTTCGGCCTTTTGTGGCGGGGCATGCGCCGCTTTCTCCTCACGAGCCGCGGAGAAGAACGTGCCCACCGCCTTGCGGAACGCCTGCGGCGTGCGGGGGTGGAGGTTCGCGTTTTCCCCTGGGAGCGGCGAGACGAGGTCGTCCGCACCGCGGAACCGGGAACGCTCGTCGTTCACGGGACGCCCGTGGGCATGCACCCCGACGTGGACGCCCTCCCGCTCTCCCCGACGGCGCTGCACTCGGGTCTCGTCGTCGCCGACCTCGTGTACAACCCGTTGTGTACGCGCCTTCTTCGTGAGGCGGCCGCGCGCGGTGCCCAGGTAGTACCGGGGGCGGGGATGTTCGTCCACCAAGGAGCGGCTGCCTTAGAGTGCTGGACGGGGCTCCCCGCCCCCGTGCAGGTGATGCGCGACGTGGTGTACCGCGCCTTGGGTGCCGAAGGACGGGCGGAAGGATGCTGAGGGAACCGGATGTTCGGAAAGAAGGGTACCGCGTGGGCCTCCTCGGGGGGACCTTCGATCCGCCGCATACGGCCCACCTCGTTGTCGCCGAGTGGGCGCGGGACGCGCTCGCACTCGACGAGGTGTGGTTCGTTCCCGCCCACGTTCCTCCGTGGAAACGCGCCCGCGTCGTCGCCTCGCCGGCCGAGCGTCTTGCCATGCTCCGCCTCGCGGTTTCTGGTAGGCCCTACCTCGCCGTTGAAACCGTCGAATACGAGCGGCCGGGCCCATCCTACACGGCGGATACGCTGACGACTCTTCGGCGCCGCTATCCCGGCGTGACTTTCGTCTTTCTTTTGGGGAGCGATGCGTTGGCGGGTCTGCCCCGTTGGCATGGCTTTCCCGGAATCCTCGACCTGGCGAGCTTTGCCGTCTTCGTTCGCCCGCCCCACACGCCCGACGCTGTTTCGCACACGATCGAGGAAGTCGCTGCCGCCGCCGGGGTTTCCCCCTCCCGGTTCGTCGCCGTAGACGTTCCGCCCTTGGGAATTTCTTCGAGCCTTGTCCGAAGGAGGCTGTGCGAGGGGCGCTCGGTTCGTTCCCTCGTTCCCGACGCCGTCCTCACCTACATCCTGGAGCGGGCGCTGTACCTCCCTCCGGCGTGTGGTGCTGTGGGTTTGGGGGACGGGTAGATCCCGCGACATGCGGCGAATTTTCGAAGGAGGTGGGGGCCCGTGGTCGATCTCGACCGGATCCGAAACGAAGTATTCGCCGACCTTTCTCCTCGCCGCAGGCGTCACGTGGAAGGGGTTGTGGCGACTTCGCTTCGCTTTGCGGAACGCTTGGGCGTAGACCGCTCGAAGGCAGAGCTTGCGGCCCTCCTCCACGACATGTGCAAGGAGTGGCCGCCGGAGCGGCGGGCGGAAGTCCTCCGCCGCTACCGCGATACCCTTTGGCTCGACTACGACGCCCACCTCTGGCACGCCCCCTGCGCGAGCTACGTCGCCCGCGAGCGCTTCGGCGTAGAAGATCCCCTCGTTCTGGAAGCGGTATACTACCACACGACGGGACGTGCGGCCATGTCGCCCCTCGACCTCGTCCTGTGGGTAGCCGATTACGTAGAACCGTCTCGCGATTTCCCGGGCGTGGAGGCCGCTCGCGCCCTGGCTGAGGTGGATCTCTACGCGGCGTTCTGCCACGGTGTGCGCGAGACGATCCTCGAACTCGCGTGGGAGGAAGAAAAGATCTTCCCCCTCGCCCTCGACGCGTACAACGCATGCGTGCGCCGGAGACGGCGTCAGACAGAATTCGCCGAAGATGAATGAGAATTGAGGAGGTGGTCGGGGCGGTGGACTTGTACGACGAAGAACGACACGACCTCGTCCGTTCCGAGAGTTTGGAGGCCGAAACCGTCGGGTCGGTGCAGAGAGCGAGGACTCGGAACTCGGTCCGAGATGCGGCGGCAGGGGACGCACGCGCGGTGGCGGTGAGCTTGGGGAACGCCGCCCTCGCCAAGAAAGGGGAGGACGTACTCCTCCTCGACGTTCGCGGGCTCACGCTCATCGCCGACTACTTTCTCCTCATTACGGGGAAAAACCGCGTGCACGTCCGCGCCCTAAGCGACGCTGTGGAAGAAGAGGCCCGCAAGGTGGGCAGGCGCGCGCGGAGGACGGAAGGACGTGACGAGGGGAGTTGGGTCCTCCTCGACTACGGCGACGTGATCGTTCACCTCTTTACGGAGGAAGAACGTGCGTACTACCAGCTCGAACGGCTGTGGGGCGATGCCCCCCGCGAGCTCTTGGGAGGTGGGGAGGCGGATCCCCAAGAGCGGTCGGTTCATCCGTAGCGGCAAATCCGAGTTTGGGAAGTGAGCGTTACTTGGAACCGATCCCCCAAGGAGGAGGAGCAACCTTGCGCGCCCTTTCCGAACAACTCGTACTCGTCACCGGTTCGTCCCGCGGACTCGGGGCGGCGATCGCCGAGGCATTCGTCCGCGAAGGGGCCCGCGTCGTGGTGAACTACGTGCGCAACCGCGAAGCGGCGGAGGCGCTCGTGAGGCGTCTGGGAGAAGATCGCGCCATAGCCGTGCAGGCGGACGTGATCAAGACCAAGGACGTAGAAGATCTCGTGCGCGCGGCGCGCGAGCGCTTTGGGATGCCCGTCACCACCCTCGTGATTAACGCTGTGGACTACGCGTTTGATCCCGAGAAACGCCCCACGGTGGAGACGCTGGAGTGGCCCGGTCTCGTGCGCCAGTTCAGCCTTGCCGTCCTTCAGACGTACCTCCTCGTGCGCGCTGTCCTTCCCGACATGCGGGAGGCGGGCTTCGGCCGGATCGTCGCCGTCGGTACGAACCTCGTGCACGATCCGGTCGTGTCCTACCATGACTACATCGCGGCCAAAGGAGCGCTTCTCGCCTTCGTGCGAAGCCTCGCCAGGGACCTCGGCCTTTACGGGATTACGGCAAACGTGGTCTCTCCGGGGCTTATCCACATCACGGATGCGAGCCGGCACATCCCTGAGGAAGTCTTCCGCCGGGTGGCCGAAGCGAGCGCCCTCCGACGCGTCGTCACGCCTGAAGAGGTCGCCGATGCGGTGCTTTTCTTCGCCTCGCCGTGGGCGCGAGCGATCACGGGGCAGGAACTCGTCGTCGACGGCGGGCTCGTCATGCACTGAGGCGGCTTGGCTTCGGAGACGAGGGTGTGCGGAAGTCCTTGGCCCCGGATTCGAGGCGTGCTACAATAGGTGCCAATCCCTTTCAGATGGACGCGCATCGTACCGCGCAACGCCTCACCGAGGCGGACCGCGGCGTGTTCCCTACCGACTTGCAAGATCGTCCTGACCGTGCGCCGGATGCGGCGTGCGGCCGCACGTGGTAGGCATCGTGTAGGAGGGACCGGCAGGCGATGTACCCGCACCGCGCAATCGAAAAGCGCTGGCAAGAGTACTGGGAAACCCACGAGACGTTCGTCCTCAAAGAACCCGTAGACACCTCGAAGCCGAAATTTTACGTCTTGGACATGTTTCCTTATCCGTCGGGCTCCGGGCTGCACGTGGGCCACGTAGAAGGGTACACGGCGACGGACATCATTGCGCGCATGAAGCGCATGCAGGGGTACAACGTCCTTCACCCCATGGGGTGGGATGCTTTCGGCCTCCCGGCGGAGCAGTACGCCTTGGACACGGGCAACCACCCCGGTCCCTTCACGGAAAAAAACATCGCGAACTTCCGCCGCCAGCTCAAGGCGCTTGGCTTTTCCTACGATTGGACGCGGGAGTTCGCGACGACGGATCCGAAGTACTACAAGTGGACGCAGTGGTTCTTTCTCAAGCTTTTCGAGCACGGACTTGCGTACATGGCAGAAGTGCCGGTGAACTGGTGTCCGGCGCTCGGAACGGTTCTGGCCGACGAGGAAGTCATCGACGGAAAGAGCGAGCGTGGAGGGCACCCTGTCTACCGGATCCCCATGCGGCAATGGCTTCTCAAGATCACCGCCTACGCCGACCGCCTCTACGCCGACCTCGACCTCCTCGACTGGCCGGAGCACATCCGCGAGATGCAGCGGAATTGGATTGGTCCTTCGGAAGGGGCGGAAATCGAGTTTCCCCTCGCGAGCGGCGACGGGGTGATCACGGTCTTTACGACGCGGCCCGACACGCTCTTCGGCGCGACGTACCTCGTCTTGGCGCCGGAACATCCGCTCGTGGATCGGCTCACGACGCCCGAGAGGCGCGCGGAGGTCGAGGCGTACCGCGAGGCGACCGCGCGGAAATCGGACCTCGAGCGTACGGACCTCGCCAAGGAAAAGACCGGTGTGTTTACCGGCGGGTACGTCCTGCATCCCGTCACCGGAGAACCCCTTCCCGTATGGACCGCCGACTACGTCCTCGGCCACTACGGGACGGGGGCGATCATGGCCGTACCGGCCCACGACGAACGCGACTACGAGTTCGCCCGCAAGTTTGGTCTCCCCATCGTCGAGGTCGTCAAGGGCGGCGACATCACGCGCGAGGCGTACACGGGAGACGGTGAACACATAAATTCGCAGTTCCTCGACGGTTTAAACGTCTCTGAGGCGAAGGAGCGGATGATCGCCTGGCTCGAGGAACACGGCCGCGGCCGGCGGAAAAAGCAGTACCGCCTTCGGGACTGGGTGTTCAGCCGGCAGCGCTTCTGGGGAGAGCCGATCCCCGTGATCCACACGGAAGATGGTCAGGTGAAGCCCGTCCCCTACGACCAACTCCCCGTCACTCTCCCCGAAACGGACCAGATCCGCCCCACGGGTACGGGAGAGTCGCCCCTGGCCAACATCAAGGAATGGGTAGAGACCGTCGATCCGGAAACGGGGCGCCCAGCGCGGCGCGAGACGAACACGATGCCCCAGTGGGCGGGCAGCTCGTGGTACTTCCTACGCTTCGTCGACCCGCACAACGACGAAGCGTTGGCGGACTACGAAAAGCTCAAGTACTGGCTTCCCGTAGACCTGTACGTGGGCGGTGCCGAACACGCCGTCCTCCACCTCCTCTACGCCCGCTTCTGGCACAAGTTTTTGTATGACATCGGGGTCGTCCCTACCCCCGAGCCGTTCCAGAAGCTCTTCAACCAGGGCATCATCCTCGGGGAAGACCACCAAAAGATGTCCAAGTCGCGGGGGAACGTCGTAAATCCAGACGAGATCTTGGAAAGCCATGGCGCGGACGCCCTGCGTCTCTACGAGATGTTCATGGGGCCCCTGGAGGCGACGAAGGCTTGGTCGACGTCGGGGCTCGACGGCGCGCGCCGCTTCCTCGAGCGCGTGTGGCGCTACTTCGTGGGTGAGGAGGAAGTCGACCTCGAGCGGCGGACGCTTTCTTCCCGAATCGTCGAAGACGCCGCTTACTTTACGCCGGGTTGGGAAGACGATCCCGCGAAGCAGGAGACGGTGCGGATGTACCACCGGACGGTGCAAAAGGTGAGCGAGGACTATGAAAACCTGCGCTTCAACACGGCCATCGCCCAGCTCATGACCTTCATGAACCACGCCTACGACGTTGGGGTGCTCCCCCGCAGCCATGCGGAGGGCTTCGTGAAGCTCCTCTACCCGATCACGCCGCACCTAGGGGAGGAGCTCTGGTGGCGGCTCGGGCACGACGAGACGATCGCGTACGAACCGTGGCCCACGTATGAGAAGCGGTGGCTCGAGGTCGATGAGGTGGAACTGGTCATCCAGGTGAACGGGAAACTCCGCGGACGTCGACGCATTCCCAAAGGGCTTTCGGAGGAAGAGCTGCGCGAGATCGCCCTCACGCACGAGGACGTGCGCCGGCACATCGAGGGACGGCAGATCCGCAAGGTCGTGGTCGTCCCCGATCGCCTCGTAAACCTCGTCGTAGAGTAGGGTTTACGCTGGGGCACCGCCCGGAACGACGATAGGAAGTTTCTGACGGGAGGACCCGAGCGCAGGGCAAGGCGCCGCCCGAATGGCGGCGCCTTGCCCGTGCATGCCATATAATAGTCTCGACGAGAGGAGGGGGCCGTCGTGGTCGATCGGACGAAGAAGTGGGAGGCGCTCAAGCGTTTTCTCCAAACCGGTCCCCTGGATCCTCCTCGCCTTGCCGCCGTGGCCTTTCTCGCCGGGCGGCTCGAACGCGTTCGGTTTGTCTCCGACATCGAATCCTCTCCGGTAGGGGTGCGCATTTCCACGCGCAAGCGGGCCCTGTGGCCGAACGTCCCCTTTTTCGCCCGCGTCCACGGGGTGGAAGTCCCCGATCCCTTTCTCTTCATCGCAGCTCTGGCGACGAGCGACGAGACGATCGACGTCCGTCTCGAAGTCGACCCGGAAGAGCGGGAGGACGGCTGGCTTGACGCGGTCCTTGAGGACGCCGAACAAGAGACCCCCCAAGAACGCGTAGACGCACTGCGGGCGGAAATCGACCGCCTTCTCGACATCTACAACGAAATCCGACACGGGTTAGAAGGTGCGAAAGAAAGGCGTGAGGACTACCGCCGCTTTCTCGAAATCGTCCAGAGAGACATCGAAGCGCTCACGCGCGAACTGCGCGAACGCGCCGCGGAGCTGAACGGGCGGAAAACGCCCGGATGAGTCGGAGAACCGCCCGCTCCGAGCGGATCCCGACGGCTGCAGATGTCCGTGAAGGCGGTGGGGAGGTGGTGGGGTGCGGTGGACGAGCTTCGGGCGAAGCTCGAAAGGTACGCGGAAGCCCTGTTTGCCGAAGGCGGGATCCTTTCTCAAGTCCTCCCGGGGTACAGGCCGAGGCACGTGCAGCGTGAGCTCTACCGGGTGCTCGTCGAGTCCTTCCTGACCGGTCGCCCCCTTCTCGCCGAGGCTACGACCGGGACGGGGAAGACTTTGGCGTACCTCTTGGCCGCTTCGTTGTACGCCGTCCTCGCGGAGGATACGGTGGTCGTCGCGACGCACACGTTGCCCTTGCAAGAGCAGATCGTCAACCGGGAGTGGCCGGTAGCCCGCGAGGCCCTTAGGCAGTTGGGACTTCCCGTGCCTCGCCTCGAAATCGCCCGCGGCCGGGGAAACTACGTCTGCCTCAGGCGGCTCTTCGCCTGGGCAGAGCCCATCCTCACCGGCCACGCCCGAAGTTCGGAAGTTTCCTACGTTCCGCTCGCCGTCGAACTCGTCGGTCAAGCTCTGGAGCTTGAAGAAGGGCTTCGGGACGAATTTCCGCAAAAGATCCCGGGAGAGGTTTGGGAGGAGATTCGCGCGGATCCCGACGACTGCCTGCACCACGCCTCCCCCTACTACAGCCGCTGCTACGTCCAGCGGGCACGCCGCCGCCTGGCGGAGGCAGAGGTCGTTGTCACGAACCACGCCCTCTACCTTACGGACGTCGCCCGCAACCGGGCCGGAGAGTCGGGGGTTTTGCCTCCCCACGGGCGCGTCCTCTTTGACGAGGCGCACCGGTTGGCGGACGTATTTCCTGCGTTCTTCGGCCGGGAAATCACCCTCGGTCGCGCCTACGCGCTGTACGACGAAGTGCGCCGGCGACGGCGGGCGTGGGTAAACCACGCCTTTCCCAACGAAGGCGAACGGGCGCATCTTCTCTACCTTTTGGAAAACTTCCTCGTCGGCTTCCGCAAGACGTTTGAAGAGATCGTCCGGCGGGCATTTTCTGCGGCGGCGGTCGAAGGGAACGGACTTCTCCCGTCCTTCGGGGACGGCGAAGGGATGGAGCGCGCTGGCCGCCTCGCCCCTCCGTTTGACGTTTCCCGGCACGAACGGGCGGCGTACGAGGTCCTCCGGAATTTCCTCACGCGCAAGCGCGAGGAATTCGACGCCTCCGATCCGGGAGCCGTGGGGATTCGCGGATTTCTCCGCCGCCTCGATGCTCTGGAGCAAGATCTTTCCTTTTTCCTTGCCGGCGAGGGCGGTGACGCCTGGGTGTACGGCTGGTCCTTCTCGGGTTTGGAAGTTCGCCGTGGGGAGGCTACAAAGGGAGATCCCCTCTTTCCCGCGTCTTCGGGCGCGGAAGTTCAAAGCCTCACTGCCTCCCCTTCACCTGAGAACGTGGTGTTTTTTGCCCGTCCCCTCGATGCCGGTGAGGTGCTCGGCGACCATTGGGAGAAGGTCGCACCTGTATTTTTGAGCGCCACGCTCGCCGTTGCCGGGGAAGTGGACCTCTTTGCCCGAGAAATGGGACTCCGCACCTACACGAAGTTCCTCGCGGAGCCCCCGCCGGGCACCTTTGGGCGGATCCTCTACGTCGGAATGCGCGAGGGCCCCTTTCCACCTGCGGGTACTCGAGCTCCCGACCACCACACCCCCTTCGTGACGGAAAAGCTCAAGGAGCTCTACCCGTACCTCGGCGGCAAAGTTCTCGTCCTCTTTACGAACTTCCGGGCGATCGAAGAAGTCGCCGCGTCGCTCTCGCCCTGGGCCGAGGCGGAAGGGGTGGAGGTACTTGCGCACACGCCGGCAAGTTCGCGCGAGGAGCTCCTCGAACGCTTTCGGCAAGCGCCGCGCGCCCTCCTTCTCGGAAACGATACCTTTTGGGAGGGGATTGACCTTCGCGGGGACTCCTTGCGTGCGGTCGTGATCACCAAGATCCCCTTTCCCAACCCGCGCGATCCTTTGGTGGCGGCCTTGGCCGCGCGCCATTCAGGGGGCGTAGGAGACGAATTTCGCGCCTACATGCTCCCCAAGGCCATCGTCAAGCTCCGCCAAGGTCTGGGCCGCCTCATCCGCCACGAGACGGACCGTGGCGTCGTCGTCTTCCTCGATCCGCGCCTCTTTCGCCGCTCCTACGGGCGCCTGATCTTGAGTTCCCTTCCCCACGGACCTTGGGGAGAGATCGGCGACATCCCGATCTTCTTTGCCGAAGCGAGCAGGGAGGGGGAAGGCAAAACTGGCGATGCGGCTTCCTCGCCGCTCTAATTCGGACAACGTCCGAGGCACAATTTGGCGGGATTCGTTCCGCACTCGGCGCGTACGCTCGCGTGCAGTCGGCGCACACTAAGATCGCCACGCTTCCCGCCCGAGCAGTCGGTCCGCGGACGAATGCTCGGCGTTTCCATAGAGGGAAAGCTGGCGTCGGGGCCGCAAGGCCCCTTTACCTTTGGGGGAGGGAACGACGTGACCGCTTCTTCATCGGACAAGCCGAAGAGGAGGCGTTCGGCCGCCCAAGAGGACGAACCAAAGGGAAAACTTCCCCTCGCTGTACTCGTCGGGGAAGATGTGTCTCTCCTCGAGGCAGTAGCCCGCTTTCTGATCGCCTCCCTCCGGCAGGGAAGAGACGGAATTCGGCAGGAAGGGGGCGTTTGCCCCGGAGGGGAACTCGGCGCTCGGTTTTGCGCAGCCGTTTCCGCCTACTTTCCGCAATGGAGCCAGAAGTTGGACCTCGCCGCGCTCGATCCGGCGAAGGCCGAGACGGGCGTGTCTTCCCTTGCGGCGGAGGGGTTTGAAACCGTCGTCCTCGACGCGGAAGCCGACGGGTGGGAGGCTGTGGTTCGGGAGTGGGCCTCCGGATCGTTCTTCTCCTCGGGCAAGATCCTCTGGGTAAAGGGAGCGACGTTTCTCGGGACGGCGGAAGGCGGCAAGTCCCTCAGGGAATTTGAGGCTTGGGCGGAGGAAGCGGAGCGCAATTGGCCGCTGGAGACCGCACTCCTCGTCTTCGTGCCGCAGGCGCACCTCGATCGGCGCAAGCGTGCGGTCGTCTGGGTGGAACGACGTGCCGCGGGCGTACTCACCCTCGCGCTCTCCGGAGCGCGGCAACGCGTCGCCTTTGTACAGGAGGTCGCCCGTGCGAACGGTGTACGGTTTACGGAAGACGCGTTGGCCTACCTCGAGTACGCGCTGCCCGCGGAGTACTCGGCCTTGCGTCTCGCCGTAGACAAAATCCTCCTCTACGCCCGAACTCGGAAGGGCGAAGCGCTCGACGGCGAAGACGTCCGCCTTCTCGTCCCGCCTCCGGAAGAAGGGGACGCTTTTCCCCTCCTTTCCGCCATGTGGCGCGGAGACGTGCGGGAGATGGAAATGCACTGGTCGTCCCTTCCCGGCGGCCCAAACCAGTCGATTCGGCTCCTCGCCCTCGTCGCGCAGCGCATTGAGCGTTTCCTCGTGCTCCGCCACCTGCAAGAGCGGGGACACCGTACAGAATCGGAGCTCGCCCGCGCCTCTGGTATGCACCCCTACGCCGTCCGTATGGCCCTGCGCGAAAGCGCCCGCTATTTCGAGGAAGAGCTCGTCCGCTTCTACCTCGAAGCCGCGGAGTTGGACGGGCGCTTCAAAAGCATCTACCGCGAAGAAGAACGGCGCGAAGCCCTATGGCTGTTTTTCCTCGAGATCGCGACGAAGGTCGCCCGCACCACCCGTTCGTCGGCGGGCTGCGGATAAAAAAACCGGCCCCGTCGGGGCCGACGCTTAGGCTTCTTCCGCAGAGCCGCCCGTTTGCGCGAGACTTGCGGCGTACGCGTTTACTTTGGCCATAAGGCGCGATTTCTTGCGCGCTGCCTTGTTCCGATGGATGACGCCCTTGGACGCGGCCATTTCGAGGCGCTTGGCGGCGATGTTGTACAGCTCGCGGACCTTTTCCAGAGGTTCTCCGTTTTTGATCGCACGTTCGAGTTGCTTGATGCGGATGCGCAGGTCCGCCTTGATGAGCAGGTTGCGCTGGCGCCGCTTCAAGCTCTGGCGCAGGCGCTTTTCCGCCGACCGCGTATTGGGCATGAAATCCCCTCCTCGATGAGTCGGATGGTTGCGGTTTCGCGTCTTCCGTATGGGAATGCGCGTGCGTGCATGCCGCTTCTTCCGTACAATGTGAGGCGAACGTTCCGTGCGGCGCTCCGCATGAACCGCATCTCGTCGAGAGTCACGAAAAACAGTCTACCATGTACAAGGAAGAGGCGCAAGGGAGAATTTCGCCCGAGCTCCGCGACCCGCTCACCGCACAGCCCCACGAACCCGACGTAAGCGCACTCCTGCGCGTCGCCGACGTGTACGACGTCCCAATCGCTACAAACGAAGGGACGGCGGAGGTCCTCCTACGCCCCTTCAGAGAAGGCCTTTTGGACTTTCGGGCGGTGTACCGCGGACAGGTGCACGACGACGGAAACGACTTTTGCCGCCGCTGCGCCGAAGCCCTCGCCTGAAGAGGGGAAACAAAAAGGCGCTCCGAATCGAGCTTAGCCCGGAGCGCCTGGTTTTTCCTGCATTTCCGAACGCCGGGGAGACTTGGCGTGTTTGGGAACCCTCGGGAGTTTTACCGCCCTACTTTCTTTCTTCCTCCCGCATCTGTTCTTTGATTTTCTTTGCGGGTTGGGCGAAGATCGCCATGAGCATGCGGATGTTGATCACGGCAAAGCGGTACATCTGATACAGGTAGCATTTCCGCCAGAAGCGCGAGAACGGAGGCGCCTTGCGAATTTCTTCGTGTCCCATTCGAGGCAGCGCGACCGACTCTTCCGAACGAACGGCCATGGAAATTCCCTCCCTTTGCTGGATGTTTCGCGGGCTTGAAAGCCCTTATTAACCGGGAATGTAGCTCCAACCGGGGAGCCCCTTCATCTTGTAGAGGAACGTCGTGTGCAGTATCCGCTTGATCCATGCACCGGCAAGCCCAAGCTCCATTCGAGTGATGTCTGGGTCGCGCCCGAATTCGGGGTAGAGCTTGTAGTTGGGCACTACGGGGTACATGAGGATCGTCGAGGCTTCCCCGCGGAAGAAGGAAGCGTCCATCGACGCCACGCACGAGCCGGGCATTTCCGTCATCGGCTCTTCGTGGGACGCGGGGCGTCCGTGAAGCAGGTCGACGAGGTTTTTTGCCACGGCCATTCCGATGAGCGAGGCCGTCATGCCCGTGCGGGGGACCGTCGGCTGGATGAGCCGTCCGGAAGGCGTGTAGAGCGGCTTCGACACCGCTCCCGGCGGAGCAAAGGCGATTCCGGCGGCAAAGATGTTGGGGAAGGTGGGGTTCTGGTAGAGCTTGGGCCAGTCGTCTTCCGTGAGCTCCTCCCACTTCTTCCCGTACCGGCCGTCGACCTTGAGGAACCCCGCGGGGTTTGTGAGCTCCTTCGTGAGGTCGCTCCCGTCGCGGCCTACGTAGGCGATGCGCGCCCCCTTAAAGGGCGGGAGGAGCATGGCGAAGTCGTACGGGAGGACCCCCTGTTCGCCGCGGGCGTTTTCCCAGTAGATTTTCCCCGGTTCCACGCGCGTAACCGCTGTCTGGATCTGCGTCTTGATGCCGAACTCTGCGTACAGGGCCTCGCTTACGTCGCGGGAAGTGACGATCTTGTCGCCCCGGCGGAAGACGAGGCCGCCCACGCCGAGATCCCCGAGCTCCGGTTCGTTGGAAAGCCAAGTGATCTCCGCGTTGTGGCGGAGTCCGCGGCGGACGAGGTCCGCGTGTACGTTCGTGATGTACTCCACCGCCGCCCCCTGGCACGTTGCCGTGGGGTGGCCAACGCCAATCACGATCTTGACCCGGTCTCCCTGCTTCAGGCGTTCGACGATTTGGAGGTACGCCTTGCGCGTCTCTTCGGCGTGAGACGCCGTGCAGATCGAGTGGGTAGTCCCGTGCTCGGGTCCCATACCTGGCGTTTCTTCAAAGGCGAGATGAGGCCCGGTGGCGTTCACGAGGTAGTCGTAGGAGATCTCCTCACGTCCGCCGCCTACGAATTCGATGACGACCTTTTGCGTTTCGGGATGGATTTCGCGGGCGTAGGCACGCTTGTACGTGATGTTGAACTTGCGGTACACCGGCTCCAAGGGGAAGGTGGCTTGGTGGACCTTCATCCGGTCGACGCCGACCCAGACGAGCGAAGGTTGGTACGTGAAGTACTCGGCGGGCGTGACCATGACGACTTCGTGGTTCCGCTTGCCGATGTACTTGCGGAGATAAAAGGCGGCAGTCTGACCGGCGAAGCCGGACCCGAGAATCACGATGCGGGCCATGGTGTGTCCTCCTTTCTTCCGGAGCAGACTACTTCGGGGGTAAGGCGTATGCGCTTTCCCGACTGCCCCGGAGCGATCTTTGTGCCGCCCTCCGCTCTCCGAGAGTTTCGGTCGGCCCGTGGTCTCGCACCCGGCAGTGGAAGCGGTTGTGCGAGCGGTTGCATTTTGGCCTAGAGGCAAGCGCTTCCGTCGTCCTTCGAGACGTCCCTCCCTAGGGTGCCCGAAGGACGGACATCCTGATGCAGGTACTGACACAACTTTGACACAATCACAGTCTAGCACTCATGATGTCACTATGTCAATAGTGCAAACAAGAAAAAAGGAGACCGACTATGCGAAGAGGGAAGGGACACAAGGAGCACTCCCACAAAAAATCTTTTCAGGTCCCTCTTGACGTCCGTCGACAGATTCGGTATGATACTTCTTGCCGGTTCGCGAAAGAGAGCCGAACGTCGGGACGTGGCGCAGGTGGTAGCGCGTACCCTTGGGGTGGGTAAGGTCGCGGGTTCAAGTCCCGCCGTTCCGACCAGGTCTACATCCTGCTGCAGGCAGGTTCAGGTACCGGAACCGAGAGGATCTGGTACCATCACGTGCGGTGGTGGTGGAATTGGTAGACACGCTATCTTGAGGGGGTAGTGCCGCAAGGCGTGCGAGTTCGAGTCTCGCCCACCGCACCAAGGTGGATCCTTAGCTCAGTTGGTTAGAGCGCTACCTTGACATGGTAGAGGTCGGGGGTTCGAATCCCTCAGGGTCCACCATTCGAAAGCAAACATCGGCGCAGGTTTACCTGCGCCGTTTTCGTTTATGTTGGCCTTGTTTGGGGCCCTCCGTGTTGATCTGTTTTCGTGCGTCTTCAGAGCGCGAGCCACTCTCCATCCCGGTATCGTTCTTTCGTACTCTATATTCCTCTCTCGCTGTTGTACAATAGAGGAAGCCGATAATCGGCAGATGCCCAATTCCGACCCCGCCCCGCCGGACGGGAGGGACATAAGCATTTCGGGGAACAACCGTATTTCGGGAGGAGTAAATTGCACGCATCTACAAGTTGAGGAGGGTGAACCGTGCGCGTCGCCATTGCCGTACTTCGCAGCGGGAGGATGAATCCACACTTCGGTCGCGCCGAGACCATTGCCATTGCCACCGTAGAAAACGGTACGATCACTCAATGGGAAGAGGTGGAGAGCGACTTCGCCCACCTCCATCCCGGGCATCACCACGGGCCGCACCCCGCCCACGACCATGCTCACGGCGACGAAGAATCTGAAGACCACGAGCACGAGCACGAAGACGACGAAGAAGTTCGGCGCCACCGCGACGCCGTGTTCGACTTTTTGAAGCGCCACCGCGTAGACGTGGTTCTTCTCGACCACATCGGCCACGGTATGCGTCGGGCCCAAAAAGAGGGTTTGCGGCTCGTCTTAGTAAACCCCAAAATGGGCACGGCAAGGGAAATCGTCGAGGCCTTCGCCCGCGGCGAAATCGGCGGGGCATAGGGCAAGATCGCATTTGTACGAACTTCCGCCTGGGCGGCGCACCGGGCTGCGCCACGGCGGGAATCGAGCGGACACGAAAAAGAGCCCCCGGAAACTTCCGGGGGCTTGAACTTTCGCTGCCGGTAATTCTGCACAAAAACCAGACAGCTTTTCCGCCCGTGCGCATGTTCCGGCGGTTTTGCCGCCCTTAAAGGCTTTTGCGCAGAAGTTCGTTGTGTTCCACGCCGATCGGCGCTTCGGCGATCTTTTCCAGCGTGAGGGAGTTGTCCGCCCCGAGCACCCCACGGTTGAAGAAGAAGAACCCTTTTTCCAGATCGAAGGAGAACGTGTACACGTTCCGGTTCTTGAGCCCTTCGGCGAGGGAGGGGTCTTCTTCGAGGACCTTTTTCACAAAGCCCGGCGCCCAGATGCGCACGTGGAAAAAGACGTCTGCCTTGCACAGGGAGTCCTTGAGCGCCCGGAGGAACGCCCGGGTGAGCGGGAGGTTGACGTCGGCGCCCGCTTCGCCGCCGAAGGCCGTGAACACCAGGTTCGATCCGGCAAGCCCCTCCAATGCCGACTTCACCTGGTCTTCCGATTCCGCCATCGTCGTCACGACGCGGCGCGTTCCGCCGTAGTGCGCAAGGTAGGCGGCCTCGATTGCACCCGTGAGGCTGGCGCAGATGTACGTCTTGTTCGTGAGAATTCCAAGCGTACCCTTTACGCCAATCGCGTTGGCAATAGCCTCTCCGACTACGCGTCCCGTGAGCGCCCGGAGCGTAAACTGCTCTGCAAGGGTAAGGGATGCCACGGGAGTCCCTCCTCGGCAATTATTTTTATTCTCACCACGCATATAGTACATTTTCCCGCCCTCGGAGTCAAGCCAGGACGAAAAGATCTCGCGCTATGCAAGGATGCTCTTTGGAGGCCTTCGGCATTCGTCCGGCCGTGTGCAGTTGACTCTTTCCGAAAACCTTTCCCGTATGCGGGTGCTCTACCCGGGGTTCTCTCCGTACGGTTTACTTTGCAAAAGGTCGTTTCCACGGCTTCGGCAATAGGGGACCTTTCGCTCGCATCCCATCGGCGTTTTCCTAAGCCCCTCGGGAGAACTCTCGGTCGTTTTTGGGGCTTTCCTCCTGGGCCGAGCGGCAGGGATTTTTCGGTGAATGTGGTTGCATCTTGTCGACAAGTCAGGTTTACATAAGAAGGTGGACGTATACGAATCTTGGCAAGCATTCGGCCCAAGACCTATGTCCTGAGTCAGATCGCTTCGGGTACGTGCCCGGGGTCACGAGGAGGCGGCTACCATGCTCGGGTTTGTTCCCCTTCGAGGCGGGGAAGGGGAAGTTTGGACGCCTGAGTCCCTCGCCCATACGGGAGCCAACGCCCTTCTCTACTTCGACGTCGAAAAGTTCAGCGAGCTCGAAGCGCGCTTCGGCGTCCATCGGATGGAAGAGGTTTTAGGCCTATTGGATTCCGCCTTGATCGACCTTTGGGAGCGGCGTCAATTCGTGACTGCCGCCTTTCGGTCCTTCGGCGACGACTATTTCGTCCTCGTGCAGGTCGTGGGCGAAGAGGCGGAAGACGTCGTCCGCGCCGCTCGGGCGATTGCTGAGTTCGTCCGCGACGAACTCGTCGCCGCCGTCTCCCGAAGCGATCCGGAGGTGGGAGCAGAGCTTCGCTTTCACGTGAGCGCGGTTCCGCTTCTCCACTTTTCGCCGGAGAATGCTGCCCGTTTTTTATACAGCGCCGTAAAACGCGCCCTCACCTTTGTCAAAGTTCCGCGTGCGGAAGAAACCCAATTCCTCCATTCGGAGATTTCGGCGATCGTAGAAGAGGGCAATATCCGCGTTCTCTTTCAACCCATCTTCCGCCTCGACACGAAATCCTCGGTTTCGAAGCGCTTACCCGCTGAACGGCGGGTTCTCCGTGGGAGAGCCCCCTCGTCCTCTGTGGCGTGTGAACGCGCCGGCGGATCCCCCTCGGGTCCGCCGGTTTTTTCGTATGGAGGTCGAAGTGCCGGGAATCCGAACGTTCCTCGTTTTTTGTCTGTTTAATTTCGACGCAAGGCAAACGAAGAGAATCGAAAAACCCTTGTGTCCCGATCGGGGCTCTGGTACGATGGGATCCAGGGGAATCGGTCCGGACGGGCCGACTTTAAAGGCCGCGTGAATGGGCCCGAGAGAAAGAGGGAGAGGGACGAACCGGCCCGCATTGCACGGGATCTTGCATGAGAAGCGGGAGACGAACGCCGAGATTGCCGGAGGAGGCGGGCGCCTTGCCTCGTGTACGAGACGTGGCGGCGTACATACTGAAAAAGAAGGGGCCGCTGCCCAAGAGGTGCCTCACAGCGATTCTCCTCTTAGCGCAAGGTTGGGCGCTGGCTTGGTGGGGATCGCCTCTCTTTCGCGAGCGCATCTTCCGTATGGGCGGCGAATGGGAGATATCCGGGCTGTGCGACGAGTGTTCCGCAGACGACTGGATCCACGACTTGCCGGATGCGTCTTGGGAACGCCTCACCCTCGACGAGCGCCAGATGCTCGATGCCGTGGTCGAGTGGCAGGAGAACAACCCCGATGTAGAGGACGAGCTTTTACGGGACATTGCGGAGGACGTCACCTTTCCGAGGTTTGCCGAGCGAGATGCCTTTTCGAGGAGATCCGCCTTTGAGGAAATGGCTTTCGCCATGTTAACGACCCACACTATGGGTTCGTCTTTCCGTACCTTGCGAAGGTTCCCGTTCCAAGAACTCTCCTTAGATGCCCTCCGCAGGCGCTTCGAGAAAAAGCTGACGGAGCTTCTCTCTCGGGGGTGTTCGAGCTCTGGTCTCTTCTACCTCATGTGCCTCCTTTCCCGCCACAAAATGCACACCGACGACCTTTCCGAAATACGTCTATGGCAGGAGATGAACCCTATAGGAAGAGAGATGTGGTGACCCGTGAACAACGAACAGACCACCCCTGGCTATATCCCGCAAAAGGGGGACATCGTGTGGCTCGATTTCTCTCCCCAGCAGGGGAGGGAAATCCGCGATCGCCGACCGGCGATCGTGGTATCGGAGTATTTGTTCAACAAGATTACGGGGTTTGCGCTCTTCTGCCCCATCACGCAGACGAGACGCGAGAACTACCTCTTCGCCGTGGAGCTTCTGCCGGACGTGTGCGTGCGGGGGTTTGTATTGGCGGACCAGGTCCGCAGCTTCGACTATCGGGCCCGTCAGGCAGAGCTCATCTGCCACCTGGATGAGGAACACGTCGTCGTTCAGGAGGTCCTCAAGCGACTCCTCTCCATGTTGGGGGTGTCCGCTCGTTCTCAGTCCAAGCGCATGGACGCGCACATCCCGCCCGGCTGAACCCGGTACGGGCGGTCACTTCGGTATTTTGTTTGAGCCACCTTGCTTTTTTTTCTTACCCGGAGTAAGATAGTCCGTGCGCGGGATTCTTGCGGGTGTGGCGGAATGGCAGACGCGCTGGATTCAGGATCCAGTGGGGGAGACCCCGTGCAGGTTCGACTCCTGTCACCCGCACCAGTTATCGAGATCTCGAGGCGGGGATACTCCACCCCGCTTTTTTCGTCATACGGGTATTTTGCCTCACCGGCCTATCGGGCCGATTGCGGATGTCGTCGCCTCCCCGTGGTTTCAGGCGGCACGTTTGACCCCCAAAATCCGTCTTTCGCCCCCTTTGCCTTTTAAAAAAAGCGTTCGGTGCGCGTCAGGGAGCATCTAGCCGACCTCCAAGGCGCGAATTTGCTCAACGAGGTCGTCGATTCCGCGGCCCTCGTAGACGTCGTAGCTAGCGATCGGCACGCGCAACACGGGTGCGCGGCGGAAGTCCGCGATCCACGCTTCGTAACGCCGGTACAGTTCCCACCAGTACGAGCGCGGGGTTTTGAGCTCTGCAGGACGACCGCGCGTGAGGATGCGCCGGTAGATTTCCTCGAAGTCCCCCGTGAGGTAGAGGACGAGGTCGGGGTGGGGGAAGGCCGGGGTGTCGAGGAGGGTTTCGTAGAGGAGGCGGTAGGTGGCGTAGTCACGGGCGTCCATGTTTCCCTGCTCGTAGTGAAGGCGCGCGAAGATCTCCGCGTCTTCGTAGATCGTCCGGTCTTGCACGTGGGACGTGCGTTCGCGAAGGACCCGGAGTTGCCCGCGGAAGCGTTCGGCGAGGAAGAATACCTGGACGTTGAAGCTCCAGCGCCGGAAATCCGCGTAATAGTCGTCGAGGTAGGGGTTCGTCGAGCCGCGCTCGCTGATCAAGGCGAACCCGAGACGCTCGGCAAGTGCGGTGGCGAGCGTCGTCTTGCCGACGCCGACCATTCCGGACACGGCGAGGAACATCACCGCCGCACCTCCCGCCCGAGCGGCCTGGGGAGGTGCTTTTCGAGTTCCGCCATGACGAAGCGGTACGCCTCGGGATCGTGGACGAAGTCCAAATTGTCGCCGTCAAAGGTGAGGATCTTGGCCTCCGGATGCCGCTTGGGCGCGTCGGCAAAGTAGGCTTCGTACGCGAGGCGAATGCGTTCGAGGTAGGCGGGGTCCATATCTTTTTCGTATTCCCGGCCGCGCAGGGCGATGCGGTACTGCAAGGTGGCCAGGCTGGCGCGGAGGTAGATGATCACGTTGGGGCGGGGGAGGTCTTCTGTGTAGATCCGGTAGAGCGTCTCGTACTTGGCGAACTTGCGTGGCGGGAGGTTTTCTCGGGAAAAGATTAGGTTTTTGAGGATGTGGTAGTCGCTCACTACCGGTGTATGCAGAAGGAGCTCGCGCGTGCGCTCGAGCTGCTCTATCCGGTCGACGAGGAAAAACGTCTCGATGTGCAGGGCCCAACGCTCACGATCGCGGTAAAAGAGGGGCAATATGGGGTTGTCCGCGACCGTCTCGAGGAGGAGGTGGTAGCCAAACTCCTCGTGGATCAAGGTGGCCAAGCTCGTCTTTCCCACACCGATTGGCCCTTCTGCAGCTACAAACGTTTGCGCAGATGCCCCTTCGGAATTCGGGTGGTGCGGTGCGGGGGCGGTGTCGTGGGAACGCGGATGCAACATGGGATCCACTCCTGCCTAGCGAGGTTCGGTGCCGCACACACAAA
>Ga0209836_100004_pt1 | contig 97836 bp, 83 predicted proteins | sample ElbSprsedimmetaG_FD_184147 | JGI IMG/M metagenome (GOLD analysis project Ga0209836, IMG submission 184147) | Hot spring sediment bacterial and archeal communities from California, USA to study Microbial Dark Matter (Phase II) - Elbow Spring... ... | reverse complement strand
CGGTTGGGATGCACGCCGAGCCTTTTCGCCGCTTCGCGTATGGATAGAAGTTTCATGTCTTCGTAGTATCAAAACAGTGAGTTACAGTCAAGAACAGGATGGTTATTTGAAGCTGCTACGTACCTCCTTTCGTCTGTTCTCGCGGAGATCGTCCGGGGCTGCGTCCGTTTGCGGTCAGGGCGCGGGACCGTCCTTTCCTTCCAGGAAGCGGACGACGTCCGCGGAGATTTCCGCCGCCCGCTCCGCCGCGGCCGCGATTGCCCAAGAGAAGGCCGGAAGGGCGCCCGTTTCCCGGAGTACGGCAAGGCCGCGCTCCGTCGTTCCCCCGGGTGAGGCGATGCGGCGGATGTGCTCGGCGAGGGGGGCGGGATCGACCTCCCAGAGACGGGCGGCGCCCGCGAACATCTGGCGTGCGAGGCGGAGGGCGTCTTCGGGGGCGAGGGCCCCTTCCGTCCCTTGGATCATCGCCTCGAGGGCGGCGTAGAGGAACGCCGGGCCGCTTCCCGCGAGGGCGGTGACCGCGTCCATGGCGCGTTCTTCCACCTCTACGGTGCTTCCCACGCGGGAGAAGAGGTCGAGGACGCGCGCTCGAACCGCGGCGGGCGTATCCGCAGGGAAGGCGACGCCCGTCGCCGAGGCGCGTACCTGTGCGGCCGTGTTGGGCATCGCCCGCGCGACCGTCGCCTTCGGGACGAGTCGGGACAGGGCGGCAAGCGGGACGCCCGCGGCCAGGGAGACGAGGACGTGCTCCGGACCAAGGAGGTCCCGAAGCGGGGAGAGGGCTTCGGGGACGTCTTTGGGCTTTACGGCGAGGACGATCAGCGGGGCGCGGGCGAGGTCGGAGACGTTCCGGACCGGATGAACGCCGTAGCGACCGGCGAGCTCGTCGAGGCGCTCCGCCCGCGTACGGTTGGCGACGAGGATCGAACCGCCGTCCGCGCCCGAGGCGACGAGTCCGGCGATGAGAGCCTCGGCGATGCGTCCGGCTCCGAGGAATCCGACCTCGGCGGGGGGTTCTCGATAAGGCCAAGGACCGACCACGGCGCCTTCTTCCCTTCCTTTGCTCACTCTCTCGCGCCCGCCCGCGGCGGTTTGCTGTCCCCCGTCCCGCGCGGGTATGGGTCTTTTGCCGTTCCCTAGAGGCCGCGGAGCAAGGGGACACCCTCGGTCCGCGCGGGTGCGGGCTTTTCCTACCACCTTCTAGGATACCTCTCCACCGTGCACGGCGAAAGGCCGAGGCGCAAAAGGCCCCTAAGGCGCCGTGCCGGGAGGTCCGCCCCGAGGGCGCGCAAGGACGTTCGTCCCGGAGTTCCATTCACCTCGAGGAGGATGGGTTCTCCCGTGACGCGAAAGCCGAAGTCCAATCCAACTTCCCAGGCGCGCGGAAAAAGGCGAAAGACGAGCGCCCCGACGCGCACCGCCGCCTTCCGGAGGCGCTCCTTTCGCTCCGCCGTTCCGAGGTCTGGATAGCGACGAGCGAATTCCCGGAGGGACAACGGGGTGCCTCCGGTGTGGAGGTTTGCCGTGAAGCGTCCCCGAAGTCCGAGGCGGACGACGACGGCGAGGGCGAGGAGGTAGGGCCGGTCCGCGCACGCCGCCTCGCGGAGCAAAAAGACGCGGACGTCGTACGGACGGCCGTCGGGGGTGAGGAGGGGGAGGGGCTCTTCGAGGAAGGTGCCGCCTAAGTCCGGAACGAGCGCGGCGAAGAGGTCTTCCCGCTTTCGGTACGCGGTGCGAAAGGAGAGGCCGTGGGCATCTTGGCCCCAGAGGAGGTACGGAGGGGAAAGCGTCACGAGCCGCACGCCGCGTCCTCGGCTCCCGGCCCGGGGTTTGACTACCGCCGCGGGGAAGGGCCACTCTTCGAGGTCCCGGATGGAGGTCAGTGGGCGGCGGTAGGGGAGGAGGTCGTCCGCCTCTCCTGTACGGACGAGGAGTTCGTGTACGGTCGTTTTGTCCGGGAGGGGCCCTCCGAAGAGCTCCGTCCCCGTGCGCTTGAGGCGAAAGAGCAACTGCCGCTCCTTGCGGTGGAAGGGGGGAGCGAGGGAGACGTACGCCCGCCGGGGAGGCGGAAAGAACGCCGCTTCCCCCCACAGCGTGAGGCCCGCGAGTTTTCCCCCCGCGTGCGGCCGTGCGTTTGCGGCGAGGAGCACTGCGTCCGCGCGCCTTTCCGGAGCGGGTCCGATGCGGCAGAGAATGTGGCGAAAGGCGGAGACGTACTCCCACGGCGTGCGGGTGACGATGGCGAGTGCGGGAGGATTCGGGAGAAGGAGCACGGGTCATCGCCGTCCTACGTGTGGCATCGATTTCGCGCAAAGGCGAGGAACATTCGGTGGAGCGCGGGTACGGTGGGGGGAAGCCCAGTGCGGGAACCCCGCTTGTCGGGCTTGGCGTTCAGTTCGAGGAGGTACGTTCGCCCGTGGGGCGTCGGGAGGAGGTCGACGCCGAGCTCGCCGATCGGTCCGATCCCGCAGCCGGCCAACGCCTCCGCCGCGCGGAGCGCGAGGCGCCGGAGGGGGGCGTCCGTGCGCGGCAGTCGGGGGTACTGCCTTCGCAGGAGGGGCCACGTCTTCCGGAGGGGAAGAGCGGTTCCGCCTTGGGCGATGTTGCTCACGGGAGATCCGGGACGACCGAGCCGAAGGACGGCGGAGGCGATCCGCCACCGCCCTCCGTCCCAGACGACGACGATGCGCGCGTCTACAGGGCGTCCGTGCAGGGAAAGGACGGGGAGAGCGTGCTGAACGAGGTAGCCGCGGCGACGGAGGTGGCGGTGGGTGCGGCGGAGGAAGTCCCATAAGGAGAGGACTACGGGTCCTTCCGAAGTTGGGGTACGCACTTGAACCGGGAATTCCCCCTGTTCTCGCGTTCGCGGCGTCTTTACCTCCGGGGATGCGGAAGGCGCGAAGGGGCCTTCGCGGGTGAGGACGTAGATCCCCCTTCCCTTCGAACCGTGTCGCGGCTTGAGGTAGACGCTTCCCCACTCCTCGAGCACGCGGCGGAGGTGCGCGCCGTCTGCGTACGGGGCGGTGGGAGGCAGATGCCGCCGGAGGGAGGTGGCGGCGAGGCATTCGTGGACCGTCCACTTGTCGAGAAACCGCGCGTTCGCCACGGCAACGTTGAGGTGGGCCAGACGGCGAAGGGCTTCTTCCCACGCGGGTGAGCTCTCCGCACTTCGGCGGCGCAGGCGGTTGTAGACGACGTGCGGCGTGGGGTAGAAGTTCGGCGTTCCCGAGCCACCCGAGAGGGGAAAGCCCCGCACCCCGCGCCGCGTGGCGCGGGCGAGGTGCTCCGGGCTCGCGCCAAAGACGAGCCCTCCGCGTTCCCCTACGTACGCCGCCAGCACGCGGTAGTAGGCCGCCTCACGGGCGTCTCGCGGAGGGGTCTCTAAGGCTACGGCGACGACGGGAAACGGTCCTCGGGGCATGGGCGTTCCCTCCGGCGAGGGCGAAGCCGTTCTACGTATCGAATGTCCGTGTGGTACGATATGCACGGGCGGAAAGGAAGGTGCGCCTGTGTCCCTCCTTTGGAACGCCGTTCTCCTTACGGCCGTCGGGGCGTTCATCGGTTGGGCGACGAGCGCCGCGGCCGTATGGCTCATCTTTCGCCCCCACGAACCTCTGTACGTCGGACGCGTCCGCGTTCCCCTCACCCCCGGGGTTTTGCCCCGCCACCGCGAAGAGCTCGGCCGCGCCCTCGGCGAACTCGTGGAAGGGACGCTCCTTCCCGAACGGGCGATCGTCGCGCGCCTCGAAGAGGAGGACGTACGGCGCCTCCTGCAGCTCTTTCTCCTGCGCACGGGCCGCCGTGCCATCGCCCACCTGCGGGCAAGGGAGGATTCCGCGGCGGGCCCCCCGTTCTTTGCCTCCGCTTCCGAGTCCCGAGGGGAGATCCTCCGCCTGTGGGAAGACCTCGCCCCAGACGTCGCCTTCCACGTATGGCAGGGGCTTCTCCGCCGCGCCTCGTCGGCGGAAGGGTACGCCCTCGTCGCGGAGTGGACGGGGCGGGTTCTCGAAGAGCAGGGCTTTCTCGGACGTACCGTGGCGCGCACGTTGCGCGAACCGATCGCCCGCTCCCTGCACAGGGCTTTCGTCCGCTACCTCGCCTCGCAAGGAGGCCGCGACGTCGTCGCTCAGGTCGTCCGCCAGGTGGTCCAAGACGCCTTTGCCGAAGGCGGCGAGGCGTGGAGCCGGGATCCGGTCCTCCGGCGCACGCTCCTCCGCCTTTTGCGGCGCGAAGCGCCGAGGCTCGCCGCATTGCTCCAGTCGGCGCTCGTGCGTGCCGTCCCCGAAGTCTACCGTGCCCTCCGTCCCGCGGAACTCGTAGAACGCGAGGTCGCGAAGATCCCCATGACCCTCGTGGAGGAGGCGGTGCGCCGAATCGCCCACCGCGAGATTCGCGCCATCCTCGTCCTCGGCGCCGTCCTCGGTGCGGGGATCGGCGTGCTGCAGCTCTTTTTCCTCCGCTAAAGCGATGGGACTCCGTCCTCTTCGGTTCCCTCCCTTCCTCCGTCCGCCCGTTTTGGGGTAGGATGGGGGTGACGGAAATGTGAACGGTACGTTTCTCCCTTGCGGCGCGCGCGGGGGAGTAGGGGGTGTGGGCGTGGAAATCCGCTACTTCGGACACGCGTACGTGTACCTCACCGTCGGCGGGTACCGGGTGGCCATCGATCCTTTCGTCGAGGGGAACCCGCTCGCACCGCCGGAGGCCCGCCACGTTGCGGCAGACTACGTTCTCCTCACCCACGGGCACGGAGATCACGTAGGCGGGGCGTGGGACCTCGCCCGACGGGGGGCAAAGGTGGTCGCCACCTTCGAGCTCGCGCAGATCTTCGCCGAGCGGGGGGCGGAGGTACTTCCGATGAACCTAGGCGGGAGTCTCGCGCTCCCCTTTGGTCGCGTGAAGCTCGTTCCCGCCTTCCACAGCTCTTCCGTGGAGACGGGTTCCGGGATCCGCTACGCGGGGATGCCCGGGGGATTCCTCCTTTTTGCCGAAGGGAAAACCGTATACCACGCGGGGGATACGGCGCTCTTCGGGGACATGCGCCTCATCGGCGAACTCACGCCTCCGGACGTCGCCTTCCTTCCCATCGGGGATACGTACACGATGGGACCCGAGGATGCAGTCCTTGCGGCGCGCTGGCTCAAGGCGCGGCGCGTCGTGCCCATCCACTACAACACGTTTCCCGCCATCGCCCAGGATCCGGAGGCGTTCGTCGCCCGTCTCGCCGCCGAAGGGATCTCTGGGATCGCCCTGCCGCCTGGCGGTTCGCTTACGTTGTAGGCGTCCCTTCGGGCGGGCGTGCGCGACGTCTTCCTCCCGCCTTTTCCGCATAGGGAAATGGGGAAAGGTGTCGGGAGGTGGTGGAGATGCGCAAGGCGTGGGCGCTGGCGAAATTCCTCGCCGCCCTCGCCCTCTTCGCTGCGGCGATCCCCGTACTGCCGTTTCGTTCTTTTCCCGCGCCGGCCGGGATCTTTGCCTGGGCGTGGGCCGCAGTCGGCTTTCTCGTCCTCGGGGCGGGACTTGCGGAGCTCCTCGGACTCGTCCGCGATCCCTTCGCCGATCTGGAGGCGGCGGTGCGGGGTGGCGTTCGCCCCTCCTCTGTCCCGCGCTCCGCGCGCCGAACTTCTCCCGACGGCGAAGGGCGCAGGGCGGCAGACGGGCAGCCGTAACCGGCGCGGAGGAGGCACGGGGTCGTCGCATTCCGAGTGAGGAAAACACGCGGAGACTATGGGAGGGGTGCCCGTATCGGGGCGGCGGGCGCTCCTCGCCACAGGGGGGAGAGCCTTGTCGCTTCTTACCAAACACGAGCAAATTTTGGCATACATCGAGAGCCTTCCCGTCGGAGAAAAGATCTCCGTCCGCTCCGTAGCGCGCGCCCTTGGAGTAAGCGAAGGGACGGCGTACCGCGCGATCAAGGAGGCGGAAAACCAAGGGCTCGTCTCGACGATCGAGCGCGTGGGGACCATCCGCATCGAACGCAAAAAGCGGGAGACCCTCGAGCAGCTCACCTTCGGCGAGGTCGCGGCGATCGTCGACGGGGAGGTGCTCGCGGGGGCTTCCGGGTTGGGAAAGCGGCTCAACAAGTTCGTCATCGGCGCCATGCGCCTGGACGACATGATGAAGTACGTCGAGCCCGGGAACCTCCTCATCGTCGGCAACCGCGACGAGGCCCACCGGCTGGCCCTGTTGCAAGGTGCGGCGGTGCTCATCACGGGGGGGTTTGACGCCGATCCGGCGACGAAGAAGCTCGCCGACGAAGTCGGTCTCCCCCTCATCTCCAGCCCGTACGACACCTTTACCGTGGCCACGCTCATCAACCGGGCGATCTACGACCAACTCATCAAAAAGAAGATCCTCCGCGTAGAGGATATCTACATTCCCCTAGAGAAGACCGTCTACGTGACGGGAAAGCAGACCGTCGGGGACGTGAAGCGGATCGCCCAAGAAACGGGGCACCACCACTTTCCTGTGGTCGACGACGACATGACCGTGCTCGGCGTCGTCTCCGCCCGCGACCTGTTGAGCCTCCGTGACGACACCCGTGTCGCGGACATCCTGAGGCCCCTCTCCGTCTACGCACGGCCGCAGTTCACCGTGGCGGCTACGGCGCACACCCTCGTGTGGGAAGACATGCACCTCCTGCCGGTTGTAGACGCCGACCGCCGCCTTCTCGGAATCGTCACGCGCAAGGACATCCTCAAGGCGCTTCAGCAGCTCGACAAGCAGCCGCACGTCGGAGACACGTTCGAGGACCTCATCTTCGCCACGCTCAAGCCGCGGGACGAGGAAGGGTGCAGCACCTTCGTCGGCTCCGTGACGCCGCAGATGACCAACCGCTACGGGATGCTTTCCTCCGGCGTACTCGCCTCGCTCATCTACGAGGCGGCGATCGCCTGCCTCAGGCGCGAGCGCCGGGGTGACTTCGAAATCGAACACTCCCTCGTCTACTTCCTCCGTCCCGTCCCCATCGAGCAGGAAATCGAAGTCGAACCGCGGATTCTCGACATCGGCCGCCGGCGCGGGCGCGTCGAGGTGACCGTCCGCTCGCAAAGGCAAGAGGTGGCCAAGGCCCTCATCGCCGCCCAGGTGTGGGAAGGTTGAGCGCCGCGCCCGCGGGACGCCTTAGCGAGGTGCGGGGGAGCTTGGTCCCCGTAGGCGTTCCGCCTCTACGTAGAGGTGCGTCGTTGGGCCTACGACGGCTAGGCGGAGGCGGACGCGGTAGACGCTGCTTTACCCGGCGACGTCCCGGGGGAAGGCCGCGTAGAGGAGCGCCTCAGGAAGCCGCGAGAGGGCGCCCGCTTCAACCCCAACGAGTTCGCGAAACTGGGATTCCAACCGCCGCCGGAGTTCGTCCTCTTCCCCACCCTCGAGGGAGGGCCCACGAAGTGGATTTCCAAGCGGCGGATTGCGGTTGGCCCGAGGGGACGTTCGCGCTCTTCCGCGAGGAGTTTGTGGAGTCGGGCAATTTCGCCTTCGAGTTCGCGCTTTTCGAGCATCGCCCGACTGAGTTCGTCGCCGCTTTCTACGAGCATGAGCGCTGCTCCCCACCCGAGGCCGAGGAAAAACCACGCAAGCGAGCGAAGGGTCGAGGCGCGCGTGCCTTGCATCGCCTCACCCCCGCGTAGGGTCGCGGAGGGCCCAGGCCAAATGTTGGGCGGCGAGTGCCGCCCCGAGGAAGGCGGCGCCCAAGAGGGCCAACCCCTTGAGGAGTTCTCCCGGCCGTCCGCCGAAGACGCTCTCCTCGAGGGACTTGAGGGCGGTGATCGTGCCGCCGACGGCGGCCATCACCGCCCAGTACTTCAAGTCCTCTGCCAGGCGGAGCATGAAGGGAACGGGCGGTGTTCGAGAGAGCACGGCGGCGAGGCCGCCGAAGAGGACGCCGCCTGCGGTCATCCCGTACGCGATGAAAAAGACGGTGGCGAGTCGAGCCAACGGACATCCTCCTCGCCTTTGCCTCGCCATCACCCTACGCCGCGGCAGTGTAAGGTATGCCGCCGTTTCGGCGTCGTCCGGAAAGGGGGAGAGAAGGTGGGCTTCGTTCACCTGCACGTGCACTCCTCGTACTCCCTGCACGCCGCGCTTCCGACGCCCGAGGCCATCGTCGAGGCGGCGCACCGCCTGGAGATGCCCGCGGTGGCGCTGACGGACCGCGACGCCCTCTTCGGGGCGATCAAGTTCCTCCGCCGCGCCGAGGAGCTTGGGGTGAAGCCCATCCTCGGGCTCGAGCTCACCCTCGCCCCCTCGGAGCGGCTGAGGAAGCGGCACGTTTCAGAGGTGCACCTCACCTTCCTCGCCTTGAACGCGGAAGGGTACGGGAAGCTCCTCCGCCTCGCGACCGCGGCGCGGACCAAAGGGAAGACGTCGGGTGTGACGTGGGAGGACGTGGAGGAGGAACTCGCCGACGGCGCCGAAGGGCTCGTCCTTTTGACCGGCGACGTTTTCGGGGAGATCCCCCAACTTTTGCGCTTCGGTCTCGAAGAGGAGGCCTACTCCCGGGCGCTTGCGTACATCGCGCTCTTCGGCAGGGAGAACGTCTACGTCGAGCTCATGGACCACGGGAATAAGGACGAGCGGATCGTCCTCCGTCCGCTCCGGGAGCTCGCCGAGAAGCTGAACCTCCGGAGGGTGGTCACGCACGACGTGCGCTACCTCGACCCGCAGGACGCTCGGGCGCTGGACGTCCTCATGGCCCTCGGGGCGGGCGTTCGGCTAAGCGACCCCAAACGTCCGCGCCTCGAACCCGAAGGGGAGTACGCCTTCTTCTCCCAAAAGGAGATGGAGCGCCGGTACGCCTTCGATCGGGAGGCGCTCGAGGAGACGCTCCGCCTCGCCGAACGCGTAGAGCCGTACCTCACCTTCGGCGAACTCAAGCTCCCGTCCTTCCCCTTGACGCCCGGCATGAACTCCCAGACCTACCTCCGCATCCGTGCGCGGGAAGGTGCGGAACGCCGGTACGGTTCGCCTCTCCCCGCCCACGTCCGCGAGCGGCTCGAGTACGAGCTCCGGACGATCCAGGCCATGGGGTTTCAAGACTACTTCCTCATCGTCTGGGACGTCGTGCGCGCCGCCCGCGAGCGGGGGATCCCCGTAGGTCCCGGCCGCGGCTCGGCCGCCGGGAGTTTGGTCGCCTACGCCCTGGGCATCACGGAAGTCGATCCCCTTGTCCACGACCTCCTCTTCGAGCGCTTTTTGAACCCCGAGCGTAGGAGCCTCCCGGACATCGACATCGACGTCGCCGACGTGCGCCGCGACGAAGTCCTCCGCTACCTCGCGGAGCGTTTCGGCGCCGACCGCGTGGCGCAGATCGTCACCTTCGGGACGATCGCCGCGCGCCAGGCCGTCCGCGACGCCGGCCGCCTCCTCGGGATTCCGCCCTCGGAGGTGGACCGGATCGCCAAGTTGATCCCCGCTGGCCCCGACATGACCTTGGCGAGGGCGCAGGAAGAGGAACCCGCCCTGCGGGAACTCCTCGCCTCCCGGGACGAATACCGCAGACTTGCCCAGGTCGCCGCGCGCCTCGAGGGGCTGCCGCGGCAGACGAGCGTGCACGCCGCAGGCGTCGTCATCGCCCCGAAGTCTTTGCAGACGTACGTCCCGCTCATGGACGGCGAGGCCACCCTCCGCCTCACGCAGTACCCCATGGAAGACTTGGAGGCAATTGGCCTTCTCAAGATGGACTTCCTCGGACTTCGCAACCTCACGATCGTAGACGAAACCGTGCGCCTCCTCGCCCGCGAAGGGCGCCAGGTACGTCCCGAAGCATTTCCCAAGGACGACCGCGCGACGTTCGAACTCCTCGCGCGCGGGGATACGGCGGGCGTCTTTCAACTCGAGTCCCGGGGGATGCGCGCCGTCCTCCGTCGCCTCCATCCGGAGCGCTTCGAGGACCTCGTCGCCGTCCTCGCCCTCTACCGACCCGGCCCCATGGCCCAGATCGACGCCTACATCGCAGGGAAGCGCGGCGAGCGGGAGGTGCGCTACCCTCACCCCGCCCTCGAACCGATTCTCCGCCCGACGTACGGCGTCCTCGTCTACCAAGAGCAGATCATGCGCATCGCGGAGGCGATGGCGGGGTACACCCTCGGCGAAGCGGACGTCCTTCGTCGCGGCGTCGCGAAGAAGGAGCGGACGACGCTCGAACGCGAGCGCGAGCGCTTCGTGGCGCGTGCCGTAGAGCGGGGCTTTCCCCGAGAGGTCGCGGAAGAGGTGTACGAACTCATCGTCCGCTTTGCGGACTACGGGTTCAACAAGAGCCACGCCGTCGCCTACGCCGAGCTCGCTTACCGGATGGCCTACCTCAAGGCCAACCACCCGCGGGAGTTCTTCACCGCCCTCCTCTCCCAGTCCCTTGGCGCTCAGGATAAAGTGGCCCTGTACGTGTCGGAGTGCCGCCGCCGCGGGATTCCCGTCTACCTCCCGGACGTGAACCGGAGCGAGACGGGGTTCACCGTGGAAGGCGAGGGGATCCGCTTCGGGCTTCGGGCGATCCGGGGGGTGGGGGACGGTGCCGCTTCGGAAATCCTGCGCGCCCGTGCGGCGGGAAGAGAATTCCGCTCCTTTTCGGACTTCCTCCGGAGGACGGACCGAAGAGCGGTGAGCCGCCGAAGCGTAGAGGCCCTCATCCGCTCCGGTGCCCTCGACTCCCTTTCCGGAGAACGGGCCGCCAAGCTGCAGATTCTCGACCTCCTCCTCAAAGAAGAAGAGGGGGGAGAACGCCTCCTCGAGGTGGAGGTGGAGTTTCCCAATGTCCCGCCGCTCACTCCAGAAGAACGCCTGCACGACGAGCGCGAATTTCTCGGAACGTACGTAAGCGGCCACCCGGCAGACACCCGGGAGGAGGTCTTTCGCCATTTAGACGTGCTCCCCCTGCGGGAACTCGAGAGGGTGGGGAGGGGGGAGGTGCGCGTGGGCGGCGAACTCGAAGGGTTCACCGTGCGCCCGGCGCGGCGCGGGGGGAGCTACGCCGAAGCCCTGCTTACGGATTTTAGCGGTGCGGCCAAGATCGTCGCCGCCGGAGAGGCGTTCGACGCCCTTCGCCGCCTCTACGCCGAACGCGGGTCGTCGTCCGGGTTCTTCCTCGTGATCGCGGAAGGGACCCTGGCGGAGGACGAGGGCGAGGAACTCCCGCGCCTCTGGGTGCGGCGGATCGTCTCTGCGGACGGATCGCCGGAGGAAGTCCGTGCGCGCCTTTTCGGCCGCACCCCCACGTCTCACTCCCGGTCCGCGCGTTCTGCTTCCCCTTCGCGGGACGCTCGATCTTCCCGGCCCCCCTCTGCGGCAGCGGATGTTCCTTCCGTGCCGGTCTTTCGGGGAGCGCCTCCCACTCCGCCTGCATCGGATGCCCCCGCCGCACCTTCCGAGCAGGAGGCTCCTTCGGGAGGGAGCGCGGGATCCGTCGAGCGCCGGCTCTACGTGCGCCTGGGCAAGGCGCACAAGGTCACGCACGTCGCCGACGCCTTCCGCGAACTTCTCCTTCGACATTCCGGGGACGTTCCCGTTTTCGTGTATGATGAAGAGCGAAGGTCTTGGCTGAAACTTCCGCCGCGCTACCACGTGCGGCCGACGCTCACGTTTTTGCGCGAGGCGCGGCGCCTCCTCGGCGAGGATGCCGTCGTTCTTCAAGAGCGGGGAACGGAGGGGGATGCGGGGAGTGGCAGAAGTGAAAAGAGAGGAAACGCGTAGATGACGGAAGCCCACGGACGTAAAGCGGCCCATGAGGCAGGAGGGGATTCGGAGGCGGTACGCCTGCACCGCGCGGCGCGAGGGAAGTGGGGGATATCCCCGAGGATCCCCCTCCGGAATTCCCGCGATCTGAGCCTCGCCTACACCCCCGGCGTCGCCGAGCCCGTTCGCCGCATCGCCCGAGAACCCGAGGAGGTTTGGGAACTCACCTCTCGCGGGAACCTCGTGGCCGTCGTATCCGACGGTACGGCCGTCCTCGGACTCGGGGACGTAGGGCCCGAGGCCGCGCTTCCCGTGATGGAGGGGAAAGCCCTCCTCTTCAAGCGGTTTGCTGGGATCGACGCCGTTCCCTTGGTCGTACGGGCTCCCACGTCCGAGGCGCTCGTCGAAATCGTCCGGGGTCTCGCCCCTTCCTTCGGCGGGATCAACCTCGAAGACGTCGCCGCACCGCGGTGCTTTGCCGTGGAAGAGGAGCTTGTGCGCTCCCTCGACATTCCCGTCTTTCACGATGACCAGCACGGCACGGCCATCGTCGCCCTCGCCGCCCTCTTGGGGGCGCTCGAGGTGGTGGGCAAGGAACTCCCCGACCTGCGCATCGTCGTAGCCGGGGCCGGCGCGGCGGGAACCGCCGTGGCAGAACTCCTCCTCGCCGAAGGCGCCGGCGAGGTGCGCGCCCTCGACCGCCGAGGAATCCTCTCTCCGAAGCGAAACGACCTCGACGCCTACAAACGCCGGTTGGCCGAGCGGACGAATCCAGAGGGTGAGGAAGGAGGGCTTGCCGAGGCGCTCGTCGGTGCCGACGTATTCGTCGGCGTCGCCCGCGGAGGGCTCCTCACGTCGGAGATGATAAGGGCGATGCGGTCTCCGGCGATCGTCTTTGCCCTGTCCAACCCCGATCCGGAAATTTTGCCCGATGCGGCACGTGCCGCCGGGGCGGCGATCGTGGCGACGGGCCGTTCGGACTTTCCCAACCAGGTGAACAACGTCCTCGCCTTTCCCGGGGTCTTCCGTGGAGCCTTGAGCGTGCGAGCGCGGCGGATCACCCCGAAGATGAAGCGCGCCGCCGCCCACGCCATCTACGCCGTCGCCCGCTCGGAGGGGATTTCGCCGGAAACGATCCTTCCTTCTGTGTTCCACCCCGACGTCGTCCCTCGCGTCGCCGCCGCCGTGGCCCGAACGGCTTTGGAGGAAGGGGTCGCCCGCCTTTCCCGAAGCCCGGCAGAGGTCGAGGCAGAGGCGCGGCGCTATGCGGAACTCGGACGCCGCCTCGGGGAATCGGTGGGAGAGTAGAGGAGGAGAAGCCGTGCGTTGGCGCGATCTCTTTGGCAAAAAGGGGAAACGAGAGGGAGAAGGTCCGTCACTCCGACGCCGCGAGATGGGTGCAGTAGCCCGCAAGGCGGACGAGGCTTCCTTGCCCGCCCGTCAGGCCAAGGACATCCCCGAAGGACTCGTGGAAAAATGCCCTTCGTGCGGCGCCATTCTCTACCGCAAGGAACTCGAGGCAAACCTCAAGGTGTGCCCGCGCTGCGGGTACCACTTCCCCCTATCCGCACCGGAACGCATCGCCATCACCTTCGACGGGGGGCACATCTTCGAGTACGATCGCGACCTCGTGAGCGATGACCCCCTCGCGTTTCCTGGCTATCGGGAGAAACTCGCAGAAGCCCAGGAGCGTACCGGCCTCGTGGAGGCCGTCGTCACGGGCGAAGGGACGATCGAAGGCTTTCCCGTGGTCGCGGCGGTCATGGACGGACGCTTCATTATGGGGAGCATGGGATCCGTCGTCGGGGAAAAGGTCGCGCGGGCGGCGGAGATGGCGCGGGCAAAGCGCTACCCGTTTGTCCTCTTCGCCGCATCCGGCGGAGCCCGTATGCAGGAAGGCATCCTTAGCCTCATGCAGATGGCCAAAACCGCTGCGGCGGTGCGGCGCCTCGCGGACGCGGGCGTCCTCTTCGTGAGCGTGTTTACCCACCCTACGACGGGGGGTGTGCTTGCGAGCTTTGCGGGTCTCGGGGACATCCTTCTGGCGGAACCCGGGGCACTCATCGGGTTTACAGGGCGGCGGATTATCGAACAGACGATTCGGGAAAAGCTGCCCCCGGACTTCCAGACGGCGGAGTTCCTCTTCGCCCACGGCCAGCTCGACGGCATCGTTTCCCGGGAGGAGATGCGCCCCACGCTCGCCAAACTCTTGCGCCTGCACGCCGTAGGAAGGAGGGTCGGCGGTGGCCAATGAACTCCCCTTCGAGCGGTCCCTCCTCGATTTGGAACTCAAGATCCGTGAGCTTAAGGCCTTCATGGCGGAGAAGGGAATCGACCTGCGCGACGAGATCGAGCGTCTGGAAGCGCGTGCCCGCGCCCTCGCTGAAGAGTTGTACCGGAATCTCGGTCCGTGGGAACGCGTGCTCGTGGCGCGCCATCCGGAGCGGCCGACGACGCTGGAGATCGTCGAGCACGTCTTCGAGGACTTTTTTGAGCTCCACGGCGAACGCCTCTACGGCGACGATCCGGCTGTCGTCGGTGGGATCGCGCTCTTTGAAGGCCTCCCCGTGACCGTAATCGGACACCAAAAGGGAAAGACTACGGAAGAACAGATCCGCCGGAACTTCGGGATGCCGCATCCGGAGGGGAACCGCAAGGCCCTCCGCCTCTTGCGTCAGGCGGAGAAGTTCGGCCGCCCTGTGATCACCTTTGTGAACACGCCGGGGGCGTACCCCGGGAAAGGCGCAGAAGAGCGGGGGCAAGGGTTGGCCATTGCGGAGAACCTGTGGACGATGGCCGGCCTCCGCGTCCCCATCGTCACCTTTGTCGTAGGTGAGGGGGCTTCCGGCGGCGCTCTCGCTTTGGCCGTCGCCGACCGGATGTACATGCTCGAATACGCCTGGTTCACCGTGATCTCCCCCGAAGGCGCGGCCGCCCTCATCTGGCGTGACGCCAAAGAGTCCCCGCGGGCGGCGGAGGCGCTCAGGCTCACGGCCCAGGACTTACACGAGCTCGGCGTGATCGACGCCATCGTCCCCGAACCCTTGGGGGGCGCGCACAAGGATCCTGAGGCGGTCTACGGGGAGATCCGGCGGTTTCTCCGCCTCGCTTTGGATGAACTCCTCTCCCTGCCTCCGGAAGACCTCATCGAGCGGCGGTATCGCCGCCTTCGGAGTGTGGGACGCTTTTCTTCGCTCTTCTCCTCCGTGGACGGCGATGAAGCGGCGAAGGAAGAGGATCGGCATCCCGACGGTACGCGGAGTTGAGGAGGAAGGACGATGAAGCGCCTCGCCGTCCTCACGAGCGGCGGAGACGCGCCCGGAATGAATGCCGCCGTACGGGCGGTTACGCGTACGGCGCACTTCCACGGCGTCGAGGTATACGGGATTTCTTACGGCTATGCAGGGCTTCTGGAGCGCCGCCTTCTCCCCCTCGCGCTAGGATCCGTAGGCGACATCCTCCAGCGCGGGGGTACGATCCTCCAGACGGCGCGGAGCGACGCCTTCCGCACGCCGGAAGGGCAACGCCGGGCCGCGGAGGTCCTGCGGGAGTTCGAGATCGACGGCCTCGTGGTCGTCGGCGGCGACGGATCCCTCCGCGGTGCACACGACCTCGCCCGCCTCGGCGTACGCGTGATCGGAATCCCGGCCACGATCGACAACGACATCCCCCTCACGGACGTGGCGATCGGCTTCGACACGGCGATCAACACGGTGATCGAGGCGGTAGACAAAATCCGCGACACGGCCTCGTCGCACGAGCGCATCTTCGTCGTCGAAGTCATGGGACGGCGGGCGGGCGACATCGCCCTTTGGGCAGGGCTTGCGGCGGGAGCTGAGGCGATCCTCATCCCCGAGGAGCCCTTCGACCTCGACGAAATCGTCGCCCATCTCCTCCGGACAGAGTCGCGGGGAAAGCGGCACAGCATCCTCCTCGTCGCGGAGGGCGTAATGAGCGGAGCGGATCTCGCGCACGAAATCGCCCGGCGCACGGGTTTCGAGACCCGCCACACCGTCCTCGGGCACGTCCAGCGGGGCGGATCGCCTACGGCATACGACCGCGTGCTCGCCAGCCGCTTGGGCGCAAGAGCGGTACACGCCCTCTTGGAAGGAGAGGGCGGGGTCATGGTGGCCGTTCAGCGTGGGGAATGCGTGTTCGTCCCGCTCGACGAAGTCGTGCGCGCAAAGCACGTCCCCGACCTCTCCCTGGCTCGGCTCGCGCGCATGCTTTCCATCTGAGGGGTGGGAAAATCCATGTCCGACGGACAACGGCGGCGGATGACGAAGATCGTCTGCACCCTAGGGCCCGCGACGGACGATCCCGAAGTCCTGCGCGGCATCCTCGATGCGGGCTGCGACGTGCTCCGCTTCAACTTTTCCCACGGCGATCACGAAGAGCACGCGCGCCGCGTGCGCCTCGTCCGGAGCGTTTCCGAAGACGTCGCGCTCCTCCTCGACACGAAGGGCCCGGAGATTCGCACCGGACGACTCAAGGAGAAACCGCTTCGCCTGGAGGAAAGGGCGCGCATTCGCCTCGTCGCGGAGGACGTCCCAGGCGACGCCGAGTGCATCTCCCTCAGCTACGCCGACCTCTGGCGCCACGTCGCCCCGGGAACGCGGATTCTCCTCGACGACGGGCTCATCGGCCTCCGCGTAGAAGAAGTCCGACCGGGGGAGATCCTCGCCCGCGTGGAAAACGGCGGACTCCTCGGCGAGCAGAAGAGCGTCAACGTACCCGGGGTTCGCCTTCCCCTCCCGAGTCTCACGGAACGCGACGAGGCCGACCTCCGCTTTGCCATCGCCCACGACTTCGACTTCATTGCGGCGTCCTTCGTCCGCCGTGCCGAAGACGTGTACGCGATTCGGCGCATTCTCGAAGCGGAAGGCCGGGAGATTCCGATCATCGCAAAGATCGAAAACGAAGAGGGGGTAGAAAACGCCGAAGAAATCCTCGCCGTGAGCGACGGGATCATGGTCGCCCGCGGAGACCTCGGCGTGGAGATCCCCGTCGAAGACGTCCCCTTCATCCAAAAGCGCCTCATCGCCATGGGGCACCGGGCGGGGAAGCCGGTGATTACGGCGACGCAGATGCTAAGTTCCATGATCGAAAACCCGCGGCCGACGCGGGCCGAAACGAGCGACATCGCCAACGCGATCCTAGACGGTACGGACGCCGTGATGCTGTCCGGGGAGACGGCCGTAGGCCGGTACTCCGTGCAGGCGGTGCGCACGATGGCGCAGATCGCCCTCCGGACCGAGGAGCATTTCGGGGCAGAGCTCTACCGGCGGGTTGGGAGGCTCGATGCCGAGGTGACGCACACCGCCGTCTTGAGCCGGGCGGTGGCGGAGGTGGCAGAATCCCTCGGCGCGCGGGCGATCCTAACGCCTACGGAAAGCGGCTATACGGCGCGCAACATCGCCCGCTTTCGCCCCCACCGCCCGATCGTTGCCGTGACCCCCAATCCGCGCGTCGCTCGCCGCCTACGCCTCGTCTGGGGCGTGTTTCCCTACGTGGCGGAACCCAGGGACACGATCGAGGCAGTCCTCGAGCAGGCCATCGCCATCGCCCTCGAACGCGGCTTCATCTCCCGCGGTGACCTCGTCGCCCTCACGGCGGGGATTCCCGTCCGCGAGGCAGGAAACACGAACCTCCTCAAGGTCCACGTCGTCGGAGACGTCGTGGGCCGCGGACTCGGGATTGGGGAGGGTGTGGTGACGGCCCGCGCTTTCGTCCGTCGGCCGGGAGAAGACCTCCCCCTGCCGGAAGAGCCGTACGTCTACGTCACTTCCCACGTTTCGGAGGAGGACATTCCGTACCTGCGCAACGCCCATGCCGTCGTCGCCGAGGAGGGCGGCATGACCTCGCAGGCGGCGATCTCCGCCCTGAGCCTCGGGATTCCGACGGTCGTAGGGGTGGAGCGGATCACGGAAAAGGTACACACCGGGATGGAGCTCACCGTGGACGTACGAGAAGGGCGGATTTACGCCGGGTACGCTAAGATCTTGTAGTCGGTACGTCGCCAAGAAACCTCTTCCGAACGGGCGCGGAAAACCCAAAGCCTTTTGGGCTGCGTGCGGCCGGGAGTTGCCGCCGCGCTGCGGAGCATCCGTACAAGAATTTGGCTCCGTCCGTTCGATGCGCTATTCTATTCATCATCCCCGCCCGTCTCGGGTGAAGCCGTTTGGGCCTTAAACCTCTGTGCGGGCCACCGAAAGGCACGGAATTTTAAAGCCAAACCAATGATGCGGCTTGGACTTTCGCGCGGGCGGCCAAAGGCGTGGGAAGGGAACTGTCGTCCCTTCCGGTCCGTGCGGGTGGGGACAAGTTTCGACCGGGGGGTGGCAGCGTGGCGCACGTCCTCCGCGGGCTCGACGGGGTCGTGGCGGCGACGTCCGGCGTGACCCAGATCACCGACGAGCGTCTGTTCTATCGGGGTATCGCCGTCGAGGACCTCTTCGCCCACTCGACACACGAAGAAGTCATTTTCCTCCTTTGGGAAGGCCGACTTCCTACGGCGGAAGAGCTCGCCGCCTTTCGCGACTGCCTGGCGGGGGAAGCCCACGTCCCCGCAGAACTCTACGCGTTTCTCGCGCACCTTCCCCGTACGGCTCCGCCCATGTCCCTCTTGCGGGCGCTCGTGAACGCGGCGTCTCTACTCGACGAAGACGCGGAAACACGTACGCCCGAGGCCCGGCGCGCCGTCGCCCTGCGCCTCGTGGCCCGCATGCCCCTATTTGCTGCGGCGGTTGGGCGTCACCGGGCGGAAAAAGAGGTGGAGACGGCGGTGGAAGCCGCCGCGGGCGACGGAAAGTTGGCGCGCACGTTTCTCCGGGCCTTTCGGGGAGAAGAACCTCCCGAAGAGGACGTCCGCGTCCTCGACCGCATTTTTCTTCTGCACGCAGACCACGAATTCAACGCCTCTACCTTCGTCGCCCGCTCGGTGGCTTCGACCTTGTCGGACATGTATTCGGCGGTCGTCGCGGCGATCGGCGCCCTCAAGGGCCCTTTGCACGGGGGCGCCAACGAGGGTGTGATGGCGATGCTCGAAGAGATCGGCTCCGAAGGCGATTGGATGCGCTACGTTGCGGACAAGCTCGCGCGCAAGGAACGGATCATGGGTTTCGGCCACCGCGTCTACAAGCGCGGCGACCCGCGCACCCCCCTCCTTCGATCCCTCGCCCACGAGGTCCTTTCCCGGCGCGGAGAAATCGTCTGGCTCGAGCTCGCGGAGCGCATCGAGGCGTACATGGAAGAGGTCAAGGGGCTCAAACCCAACGTGGACTACTACGCCGCCCTTGTCTACCGCGGCCTGGGGATCCCTAAAGAGATGTATCCCCTCATGTTTGCCGTGGCACGGACGGCGGGGTGGACGGGCCACCTCTTCGAGCAGTACGCAGACAACCGCCTCATCCGCCCGCGGGCGGTATACGTCGGTCCCGTATCCGTTCCCTACGTCCCCATCGAACAGCGGGATCACGAAAGGAGGTGACCGGCTGGCCCGCGTCTGCGGGCAGCCGTGCTCTGTGGCATCCGACGTCTCTTCTGCCCACCCTTCTTCTCTCCCTGCGGGAGAGCCAATTCGCGTACAGGACGGCCGCCTCTCAGTCCCTGACTTTCCCGTAATCCCCTTTCTCGAGGGCGATGGCACCGGCCCCGAGATTTGGAGGGCCGCACGCAAGGTTTTGGACGCCGCCGTACGCACGGCCTACGGTGACCGCCGAAAGATCGTGTGGAAGGAGGTTTTGGCGGGAGAAAAGGCCTTGCGCGAAGCGGGGACCTACCTTCCGGAAGAGACCCTCACGGCGATCGCCGAACACGTCGTGGCGATCAAAGGGCCCCTGACCACCCCCGTCGGCGAAGGGTTTCGCTCCCTAAACGTCGCCTTGAGGCAGCTCCTCGACCTCTACGCCTGCGTCCGCCCCGTGCGCTACTTCCCCGGCGTCCCCTCCCCCCTCGTGCGCCCCGAACGGGTGAACACGGTGATCTTCCGCGAGAACACGGAGGACGTGTACGCGGGACTCGAGTGGGCCGCGGGAACTCCGGAGGCCGAAGCCCTTCGCCGCTTTCTCGGCGAGCGCTTGGGCGTCGCCCCCGACCGCTTCGACGCCGGGACGACGGCCTTCGGCCTTAAGCCCATCTCCGAACGGCGATCCAAGCGCCTCGTGCGGGCGGCGATTCGCTACGGCCTGGAGTACGGGCGGAAGAGCGTGACCCTCGTGCACAAGGGGAACATCATGAAGTTCACGGAGGGCGGTTTCCGCCGCTGGGGGTACGACGTGGCCGAGGAAGAGTTTGGAGACCGCGTATTCACCTGGCGCGAATACGAGCGCATCAAGGCGGAGAAGGGGGAGGCGGCGGCCGTGGAGCTCTTGGCGGAGGCAAAGGCATCGGGGCGTCTCATTGTCAAAGAGGCCATCGCGGACAACGCCTTTCAGCAGCTCATCCTTCGGCCGGAGGAGATGGACGTCCTCGCCACGACGAACCTCAACGGCGACTACCTCTCCGACGCCGCTGCGGCCCTTGCCGGTGGACTCGGGATGGCGCCCGGGGCGAACATCAACTACGAGACGGGGCATGCGGTCTTCGAGGCGACGCACGGAACGGCCCCCAAGTACGCGGGGAAAGACGTGGTAAATCCCACCTCCGTGATCCTCTCGGGCGAAATGATGCTCCGCTACATCGGTTGGCACGAGGCGGCCGACGTGCTCCTCCGGGCTGTGGAAAAGACCCTGGCGGCGCGCATCGTCACGCAAGACCTCGGGCGCCACATGGACGATGCGACGATCGTCGGCACCCAGGCCTTTGGCGACGCCCTCGTGCGCCACATGGAAGGCGCTTGAGGGTAAGCCCTAGGAGAAGCCTTTTCGGTTTTCGAGCGTCAGGGTATCGTCCCGGAAGCAGGTCTTCCGGGGCTTCGCCTTTTCCCGCCGCTTCGGGTAGAATGAGACAGGGAGAGCCTCTCGGAGCGAAGTCGTGCGGAGGCCCCGAAAGATCGGGAGGGGAACGGAAAGGGCGGGGGAGGACGGTGCGGAAGATCCTCGTCGTCGACGACGAACCGTCCATCGTGACGCTCCTCAAGTTCAACCTGGAACGGGAAGGCTACCGGGTGCTCACGGGGGGAGAGGGGCGGGAGGCCCTCAAGATCGTGAAGCGAGAGCGGCCGGACCTCCTCCTCCTCGACGTCATGCTTCCGGGGCTCGACGGTTTCGAAGTGCTTCGCCAGATCCGCGCGCGCGACGCGCGGCTACCCGTGCTCCTCCTCACGGCAAAGGGCGAAGAGCTGGACCGCGTGCTCGGCCTCGAACTCGGAGCGGACGACTACATTACGAAGCCCTTCAGCGTTCGGGAGGTTCTCGCACGGATTAAAGCGGTTTTCCGCCGGGCGGAGCGGGAGGAGATGCAGGACAACGGGGGAGAACGCTACGACTTCGGCGACCTGGTCGTCGCCCTTGAGCGCTACGAGGTCACCCGCTTCGGGAAGCCCGTAGACCTCACCCCGAAGGAGTACGAACTCCTCGCCTACCTCGTGCGCAACCAGGGGCGGGTGCTCACCCGAGAACAACTCATCACCGAAATTTGGAACTTCGAGTACGTAGGGGATTCGCGCATCGTCGACGTCCACGTGAGCCATTTGCGGGAAAAGATCGAGGACAATCCCCGAAACCCCAAGTACATCCACACGGTGCGCGGGATCGGCTACAAGTTCGAAGCGCCCCCCGCCGCTGAGGAGCGGGCGGGCACGGATGGAGAGTAGGCCGCGATGGCGAAGGACGTAATCGCCGTGGGCACGGGCGTGGCCCTTTTTTTTATGTCCGGGGCGTTCTTCCTGAACCTGTACTTGCAAAGTTCTTTCGTCTCTTTTGCGTGGCCTTCTTTCTTGGAGGGGCTGCTTTTGGGGATCGGGTTTGGGATCCTCGGTTCGGTCCTCCTCTTTGCCCGCAGGATTTCCGGGATTTCCGCAGACGTCTGGGCACTTCGCCGCCTTTTTCTTCGGGCGACTGCCTATCCCTCAGGCGAAAGAGAAGGATCCGAAGGGCGGAAGAGAGAGCCGCTTTCGGATCTCCTCCTTCGACTCGATCCTGTCCTCGCCCCCCTCGCCGCCGAACTGGGTCGCGTTCGGGAGCACGTGCGCGAGCTTCGGCGTGAGGAACGTCGCCTGCGCGAGATCCTTCACGAGATGCGCACGGCGGTCTTCCTCTTCGACGACCGGGGGAGCCTCCGCTTTGTCAACCGTGCCGCCGCCCCCCTCGTAGCCCGCCCGTTGGAGGACCTCCTCGGTAGGCCGTACGGGGAAGTCCTGAGAAACTTCGACCTCGTGGAACTGGTGGAGGGCGTCTACCGAACGGGACGCGAGAACGAGCGGGAATTTCACGTGTACTACCCGGAAGAACGCATCGTCCGCGCCCACGTCGTCCCCCTTGGAGCGGAGGGGGAGGGCACGCGAAGCGGCGTCCTTCTCGCCGCCACCGATGTGACCGAAGTTCGGCGCTTAGAGCGCGTGCGGAGCGAGTTCGTGCAAAACGTATCCCACGAGCTCAAGACTCCCGTTACGGCGATCCGCGGCTTTGCAGAAACGCTTCTCGACGGAGCTTTGGGCGATCCGGAGGTTGCGCGTCCGTTCCTCGAGATCATCCTCCGGGAGAGCGAACGCCTGGAACGCCTCATTTCCGACATCCTCGACCTTTCGCGGATCGAGCGAATGCCCAGGCTGTCCCTCGCCCGCGTGCGTCTGGTCGAGGTGTTTCACGACGCGTACGTGCAGCTCGAATCCCGATTCGTGCAGAAGGGGCTTCGCTTCGAGAACCGAATTCCCGAGGACTTCGTCGTAGAGGCCGACCCCGACCGGCTCAGGCAGATCGTTCTCAACCTCATGGCAAATGCGGTACAGTATAACCGAGAACGCGGATACGTAGCCGTAGAGGCGTGGGAGGACGACCGCTTCACCTACTTCGCGGTAGAGGATTCGGGGATAGGCATTCCGGCGCGGGACCTCGGGCGGATTTTCGAACGCTTTTACCGCGTCGACAAAGCCCGTTCCCGCGAATCGGGTGGGACGGGGCTCGGCCTTGCGATCGTGAAGCACCTCGTCGAGGCGCACCGGGGAGTGATCTCCGTCGTGAGCGAAGAAGGCCAAGGAACGGTCTTCACCGTCGCCCTTCCCCGCGGCGGGTTTTCCGATGAGGAAGTGCCGAGCGGCGAAGTCCAGGAGCACGGAGCACCTTCCTCTGGCGATTCGCGTCCCTCCTCCTGATTCTGCGTATCTGTTCGTTCGGGCAGCATTCTCCGGATCGGCCGATCCCGCCTGCCCGCCCCAAAGGTCAGTACTCCACTCCCAGGATCGGCCGGCCCCGCCCGCAGGGTGGAAGAGCCGAATACCGCGTGTCTGCCAGGCCGAGCGGTGTTCGCGTTTGGCGATTTTTTGGCAAGAAAGGAGGGGGCTTGATGCGCGCGCCCTTTGACGAAAAGCTCGACCTGCTCAACCGCCGCCTTCTCCAGATGGCGAGCCTCGTCGTCGAGGCGATTCACAAGGCGCTCAAAGCCGTAGAGGAGCGAGACCTCGCGCTTGCCGAAGACGTCATCGCCTCCGACCACAAGATCAACCGGCTCATGCTCGAGATCGAGGGGGAGTCCATCGAGACGATCGCTCTGCAGCAGCCCGTAGGGCGTGACCTCCGGCGCGTGATCACGATCCTCAAGATTGCCGACAACCTCGAGAGGATCGGTGATCACGCCGCGAGCATCGCCAAGGCGTACCGACGCATGCACGAGGCGACTTTTGTCCGTCCCGTTCCGCGAGAACTCCGGGAGATGGGCACCATCGCGGAAGAGATGATTCAGGGGAGCATCGAGGCGTACGTGGAGCGCGACGCAAACCGCGCCTTGGAAATTGCAGCCCGTGACGACCAGCTCGACGCTCTGCACAAAAAGGTCCTTTCCGAACTCGTGCAGCGGATGTCGGAGGAAAACGCCTCGTTGGACACGTGTGCCCAGCTCCTTTTCATCGTCCGGTCTCTTGAGCGCGTAGGCGACTACGTGACGAACGTCTGCGAGTGGATCGCTTACCTCGAGACGGGAGAATTTCGCGAGCTCAATCCGTAAAGGCGACCGGCCCCCTTACAACCGGCAACGCCGCGCGATCGGGATTTCGGGGAAAGCGGGGGCGAAGATGGCCAAGCTCGTCCTCATCGACGGAAACAGCATCGCCTTTCGCGCCTTTTACGCTTTACCGCCTCTCACGGACCGAAAGGGACGCTACACCCACGTTCCCTACGGGTTCTCCCTCATGCTCTTCCACCTCCTCGAGCGGGGAAAACCCGACTTTTTCGCCGTCGCTTTCGACGCGGGCGTACCCGTCTTCCGTCAGGAAGCGTACGAGGCGTACAAGGCCACGCGCGAGCGAGCGCCGGAAGAGTTCAAGGAGCAGCTTTTCACCGTGCGCGAGCTCTTGGACGCCTTCGGGATTCGCTGGCTCGAGCTTCCCGGCTTCGAGGCGGACGATTTGATCGGGACCTTGGCGAAAGAGGCGCGCGCCCGTTCTCTGGATGTGGACATCCTCTCATCTGACCGCGACCTCCTGCAGCTCCTCGAACCTTCGGTGCGCGTGGGGCTTACGCGGAAGGGCGTAACGGAAATCGAGTGGTACGACGAGGGGCGCTTTCGCGAAGAGTACGGATTTCCTCCGTCGTCCTTACCGGATTACAAAGGGCTCGCAGGCGACGCCTCAGACAATATCCCCGGCGTCCCGGGCATTGGCGATAAGACGGCGCGCAAGCTCCTCGCCGCGTACACGACGCTCGAGGGGATCTACGCGCACCTCGACGAGATTTCCCCTAAGTTGCGCGAGAAGCTCGCGGCCCATCGGGAGCAGGCCTTTATGAGCCGCAGCCTCGCGACGGTACGTCGCGACCTCGAGTTGAATCTGAACCTCGAAGACCTCCGCTATCCGGGGTTTTCCCCCGCCGCCGTGAGGTCTTTCCTCCGAGAATATGCCTTTCAATCCCTCCTGCAGCGCCTTCCGGGCCTCGCGCGCGTTGCCGGGAAAAGCGAAGAGGGGAGAGCCGTTCGCGGCGCCTTTGTGCCTTCGGCAGAAGGCGCCTTCCCCGGCGCCGGCGAAGTCGTTCAGGGCGAACTTTGGGACACCTTGGCGTCGCCCGGGGCGAACGAAAGAACCGACGGAGAATCGGGCGGGATGAGGCACGTCGAAAGGGATTCGGTCGCTGAAGAGACGACTCCCTACGCCGACCCCACCCTCGGGGCCGTGCCTTGGGAACGCCTCGTATCCTGGCGCGAGGTGCCCGTCGCGCAGGTGGAGGATTCCGGGATACGCGACTTTCTCGCGGCCCTTAGGCCAGGCGGGGCGTTCTTCCTCGCTTGGGATCCCCCGGCGGGGGGGAAGAGACGTCCGTACGCCTTCGCCTATGCCGACGGGCGCGGAGCGTGGGCGGTTTCCCCCGAAGTCTTTCCGCGGCTGGCCGAAGCTCCGGAATTTCGCGCCTTCCTCGTCGACCCCGCCGTCTCCAAGCTGACCTACGACCTCAAGGGTGCGCATCGCTTCGCTTTGGGCGCCTGGGAGGACGTCCTTCGCGGCTCGCTCGACGACCACCTCCTCGCCATGTACCTCCTCGACCCGACACGCGACGCGTACCCCCCTCAGCTCGCTGCCTCGGCCTTCGGCGGGGTGGACGTCCCCGCGGACGAGGAGTTTTACGGCAAAGGGGTGAAGTTTCGCCGTCCTCCTTGGACGGACGAGGGCCACTTCCTCGGAGCGCTTGCCTACGGCCTTTACCGCGCCACGGCGCACCTGCGCTCCGAACTCGACGAAAAAGGACTCTACGCCCTCTACCGCGATCTCGAAGTTCCGCTTTCCGCGGTCCTCGCCCGCATGGAGCACGTTGGGGTGCGCGTGGACCGCGACGTCCTCCTCCGCCTGAAGGAGGAGTTTGGCAGACGCCTTGCCGAACTCGAGGGGGAGATCTACGCCCTCGCCGGGGTGCGCTTTAACCTGAATTCTCCCAAGCAGCTCGCCGACGTCCTCTTCCACAAGCTCGGCCTTCCCCCCGTGAAGAAGACGAAGACGGGGTACTCCACCGACGCGGAGACTTTGGAGAAGCTCGCAGGCGCCCACGAGGTGGTTCCCAAGCTCATCGACTACCGCATGCTCATGAAGCTCCAGAGCACGTACGTGGACGGCCTCCTTGCGGAAATTGGCCCCGACGGGAAGGTGCACACGACCTTCAACCAGGCCCAAACCGCGACGGGGCGCCTGTCCTCCAACGAGCCCAACCTGCAGAACATCCCCATTCGCCTCGAAGAAGGCCGTCGGTTGCGCCTCGCCTTCGTCCCGTCGGAGCCGGGGTGGAGGATCCTCTCTGCGGACTACTCGCAGATCGAGCTCCGCGTCCTCGCCCACTTCTCCCGCGATCCTGCGCTCCTCGAGGCCTTTGTCCACGACCAGGACATCCACCGACGTACGGCCATGGACCTCTTTGGCGTCTCGGAGGATCAGGTCACGCCGGAGATGCGCCGGGCGGCTAAGACGGTGAACTTCGGGATCATCTACGGCATCAGCGATTACGGCCTCTCGCAGCAGCTGAGCATTTCCCGCAAAGAGGCGGCGGCGTTCATCGAGCGGTACTTCGTCGCCTATCCTGGGGTGAAGCGGTATCTGGACGAGGCCGTCGAGCGGGCACGCCGCGACGGGTACGTGACGACGCTCTTCGGGCGCAGGCGTTACCTGCCGGAAATCCGCGATCGGAACTTCGCGCGGCGAAGTTTTGCGGAACGGACGGCGATGAACACCCCGATCCAGGGGACCGCGGCGGACATCATCAAGCGCGCGATGCTTCGCGTGGACGAACAGCTTGCGGCCGAAGGGCTGCGCGCCCGCCTGCTCCTTCAGGTACACGACGAACTCGTCTTCGAATTCCCCGCGGAGGAAGAGTCTCGCCTCGTCGAGCTCGTACGGGATGCCATGGAGGGGGCTGCAGATCTCGCCGTCCCTCTCAAGGTGGACATCCACACGGGGGCAAATTGGTACGAAGCCAAGGCGTAGGACGCGTCCCACGCAGGACGCCGAGGAGGTGACCCCCCCGTTGCCCGAGCTTCCGGAAGTCGAGACGATCCGCCGGATTTTGGACGAGCGCTTTCGCGGGGCGCGCCTCGTCGACCTCAAAGTCCGCTGCCATCGCCTCCTTCGCCGCCCCGAAACGCCCGAGGCCTTCGCCTCCGCCCTCGTCGGCCGGACGCTCAGCGGTGTGGGCCGAAGGGGAAAGTACCTCCTCTTTCGCTGGGTGAACGAAGCGCGTGGGGACGAACTCGTCCTCGTCTCGCACCTGCGCATGGAGGGGCGCTATCGGGAAGCCTCCCCACGAGACCCGTGGAAGAAGCACACCTACCTCGCCTTTTTCTTTTCCGACGGGCGCGTCCTCGCGTACGACGACGTCCGCAAGTTCGGGACATTCGACCTCCTCGAGGAGGACGAGCTCTTCTTTTTTCCGCCGCTTCAAAAGCTCGGTCCGGAACCTTTCGACCCCGAGTTCACGCCCCAAATTTTGGCGGAGCGCCTCACCCGCGCGGGGCGAAGACCCCTCAAATCCGCCCTCCTCGCTCAAGACGTCGTCGCCGGCCTCGGAAACATCTACGCCGACGAAGCCCTCTTTCGCGCCCGGCTTCACCCGCTCCGTCCGGCCGGAAGTCTCTCTTCGGACGAAGTCGCCCGTCTCTGGGTGGCCGTACGGGAGGTCCTCGTCGCCGGCCTCGCCGCCGGCGGAGCTTCGGTTCGTTCCTACCACGCCTTGGAGGAGGCAGGGAAGTTTCAGCTGCGGCTGAGCGTCTACGGTCGGGAGGGGCTTCCGTGTCCCGTGTGCGGCACCCCCGTCCGCAAGCTGCGCGTAGGCGGTCGCGGCACGCATGTCTGTCCCGTCTGTCAGCCCCTTCTTCTTTCGTCCGAGGTCGCGCCTGGTGCGTCGGAAAGGGGGTGAGTTCGTGCTGCGCGTCGCCCTCACGGGAGGAATTGCCGCAGGCAAGAGCACCGTGGGGCGGATCCTTGAGGAGCGCGGGTTTCCCGTCTTGGACGCGGATGTCGTCGCCCGGGAGGTCGTCCGTCCCGGCGAACCCCTCCTCGAAGCCGTCGTACGCCGCTTCGGCCCCGATATCCTCCTCCCCGACGGGACCTTGGATCGCCGCCGCCTCGGGGCGCTCGTCTTTTCCAACGACGCCGCACGCCGCGACCTCGAAGAACTCCTCCATCCGGAGATCCGCCGCCGGATTCGCGTATGGCTCGGAGCGCTCGCAAGCGCACCATCCCCTCCTCGTGCCGCCGTCGTCCTCGTCCCCCTCCTCTTCGAAGCCGCTTGGGAATTGGAGTTCGATTGGATCGCCACCGTGGAGGTTCCCCGAGAAGTCCAGCTCCGGCGGCTCGTGGAGCGCGACGGTTTGGGCGAGGAGGAAGCCCTTGCGAGGATTCGCGCGCAGCTTCCGCCCGAAGAACGCATCTCCCGGGCCCACGTCTTTTTCGAAAACGGAGGTACGCACGAAGACCTCGTCCGCCAGGTCGACGCTTTCGTTTCCGCCTTGCACCGCCGCTTCGCGTGAGGCGAAGCGCGCAGACCGCTTCGTCTTCGGGAATAGTTCGTACGATTTCGAGGGGGGAATCCGGGTGCGCGTTCGCGGGGTGTGGGAGTTTTTCCTTTCGGGAATCGGTTTGGTCCTCCTCGCGGGTGCTCTCTGGACGACGACCTGCCGCGATCTCGTCTACCCCTTACCCTACCGCGAAGAGCTCGTCCGCGCCGCCCGTGTGGCGCAGGTGGACCCAGCTCTCGTCGCGGCCGTCTCCGCCGCCGAAAGCCGCTTTCGCCCGGAGCGCCGCTCCGAACGCGGGGCCATTGGCCTCATGCAGATCATGGAGGAAACCGCGCGCGACGTCGCGTCGCGGCAGGGGATTCCTGCCCCCACTTCTACCGAACTCGAAAACCCCGCGACAAACCTCTTGTTCGGCGCGCTGTACTTGCGCTACCTCCTCGACCGCTACGAGGGGGACCTCGACCTCGCCCTCATGGCCTACAATGCAGGCCCCGGGCGCGTCGACCGCTGGGATGAGCTTCACCGCCCAACGAAGACGAAAAAGGCCCGCATAGGGGAGACGCGGCATTTTGTGGCGCGCGTGAAGTTCCTCTACCGCGGGTACGCCGCGTGGAGAAGGTTTTCGCACTCGGATTTCCGTGGACCTTCGGGCTTGGAGAGTGCGCGCGGGGCATCGGAGGGGGAGGGTAACCTCCCCTTTCCGCACACCAAATAGTCGGAATAATAAAAATTTAATCTTAATGTTTGAAAACCATAGAAGGTTCCTTCTCCCCCCACAAGTCCGATACGGGCATCCTGCTTGAGAAATGTGACATACGGATGTAGAATAGAAGCGGGCATTCTGCCGACAAATATCGTGCGGGAGGTCGGGTCATGGTACGGGTTGCCATCAACGGCATGGGACGGATCGGTCGGCTGGTACTCAGGCGGATGCTCACGCACACGGACCTCGACGTCGTCGCGGTAAACGCTTCGTATCCGCCGGAGACGATCGCGCACCTCGTGAAGTACGACACCGTACACGGGCGCTTTTCCGAGGAGATCCGTGTAGACGGGGACGTTCTCCACGTGGCCGGACGCTCGATCCGGAAGCTCGGCGACCGCGATCCCGAGCGCCTCCCGTGGGGGGAGTTGGGCGTCGACATCGTCGTGGAGGCCACGGGAGCGTTTACGGATCGGGAAGGCGCAGAGAAGCACCTTCGGGCCGGGGCAAAGCGCGTGGTGATCACGGCTCCGGCAAAGGGTGAAGATGCGACCCTCGTGATCGGAGTGAACCACGAGACCTACGATCCGGAAAAGCACCGCATCATCTCCAACGCGTCGTGCACGACGAACGGTTTGGCGCCGGTAGCCAAGGTTCTCCACGAGGTCTTTGGCATCGAACAGGGGATCATGACCACCGTGCACGCGTACACGTCCGACCAGAGGTTGCTCGACAACCCCCACCCCAAGGATCTGAGGCGGGCGCGGGGTGCGGCCTTGGCCATGGTTCCCACGACGACGGGTGCGGCAAAGGCGATCGGTAAGGTCATTCCCGAACTCGATGGGAAACTGACGGGAATGGCGGTTCGGGTGCCTGTGCCTAACGTATCCCTCATCGACCTCTTCGTCGTCTTAAAGCGCGAGGTGACGAAAGAAGAGGTGAACGCGGCGTTACGTGCGGCGGCCGAGGAAGGGCCGCTTCGCGGGATTTTGGGCTACACGGAAGAGCCGCTCGTCTCTTCGGATTTCAACGGAGAGGAGCGTTCGAGCATCGTAGACGGCTTGTCCACGCTCGCCTTCGGGCGTACCGCCAAGGTGATGTCCTGGTACGACAACGAGTGGGGGTACTCGGCGCGCGTCGTCGACCTCGTCTCGTACATCGCGGCTCGGGACGCCGAGTACGCGCGTTCGGGCGGAAGCGTCAGCCTTCCGGAACAGGCCGGGGTGTGATGCTTTCGCGGGACCGAACGTTACCTCTTCTTTTACGAATTCTTTTACGAAGCCTGCTCACCGCGCGTGCGCACCCAAATCCGAGTTCCCCGGAAAGCGGCCGGCGGACACCGCCGGCCCTTTTGCGTGTTCGCGGAAGGAAGAACGCTGCCTTTACACTTCCTTTACATTTCTTTTACGCAAAATTTACTTCGCGGGGAAAGGGAATCCTGTATAGTAGTGTCGGAGCCTCGAGGACAGGCCGAGGTGAATACGGGGGTTCGAAGACCCGAGGTCCAAGGAGGTCGTACGTCGGATGTCCAAACGCATCGCGGTACTTCTCCTGGCGGTCGTCTTCCTCTTCGGCGCGGGGCTTGTGGGTTGCGGCGGACAGAAAACGTCCCAGGAACCCGCAAAGAGCGATCAAACCACCGGAACCACGACCCCGAGCCAGCAGGAACCCAAGAAGGACGAGCTGAGCGGGAGCATTACGGCGGGCGGGGCTACGGCCCTTCAGCCGCTCGTTCAGGCGGCGGCGGAAGCCTTCATGAAGAAGCACCCGAACGTCAAGATCACGGTACAGGGCGGCGGAAGCGGTACGGGACTCTCCAAGGTGATCGAGGGCGCCTTCGACATCGGGAACTCCGACATCTTCTGCGAGGAGAAGAAGGAGCTCAAGGAACAAGGGAAGTGCGCCGATCTTGTCGACCACAAGGTTGCCGTCGTCGTCATGGCCGCCGTGGCGAACAAGGATGCGGGCGTCGACAACCTGACGAAGGATCAGCTCGTGGACATCTTCACGGGCAAGATCAAGAACTGGAAAGAAGTAGGCGGTGCGGACCTCAAGATTACCGTCGTCGGTCGTCCGGAGGGTTCGGGGACGCGCGCCACCTTCAAGAAGTACGCCCTGGGCGGCCAGGAAGAACAGGCAGATCTTCAGGAGAATTCGAGCAACAAGCTTAAGGAGATGATCGCGTCCACCCCAGGAGCCATCGGCTACCTCGCCACGAGCTACGTAAAGCCCGAAGACACGAATATTGTCGCGCTCAAGATCGACGGCGTGGCCCCGACGAAGGAAAACGTCGTCGAGAACAAGTACACGATCTGGGCTTACGAGCACATGTACACGAAGGGCCAGCCTACGGGCGTGATCAAGGAATTTCTCGACTACATCATGACGGATCCGGAAGTTCAGGGTCCGGGAGGAATCGTGGAAAAGCAAGGCTACATCCCCACGAAAGACATGAAGGTCGAGCGCGACGTGGAGGGGAATGTAACTCCGAAGAAGTAACGTCCGTCGAGCCGTGTGGTGGACGAGGAAAAGACCTCTAGAATGATGCCGAACGGCGGTGCGAAGGGGTATGCGGAGGGCGTACCCCTTCCTTTACGTCTCGAAATGGCGTATCTTTTGGGTGAATCCACGTTCCAGGGGGAGGCTCAATGTCGGACGGACGTAGGAAATCCGCATCACGGCGGCGGGTAGACCTCTTCCGCGAACTCCAGGGAAAGCTCGGCTTCTTGTACCTCGCTGCGAGCGTCGCCCTCGTCCTTCTCGTCGCAGGGGCGGTGTACTTTTTCATTTTTTATCAGGGAATCCTCCCGTTTACCCGCTACCGCCTCTCGCTAGGAGAGTTCTTGTCGACGACGTGGAGCCCCCTCGGGAGTCCGCCGCAGTACGGCGCCCTCGCCTTTCTCTACGGTTCGGCCGTCGTCACGTTGGGGGCCGCGCTCTTGGCGACGCCCCTTAGCTTGGGTGCGGCCATTTTTGTGGCGGAAATCGCCCCCCGGTGGGGGGGCCGGGTCCTCACGCCGGTTCTCGAGATCCTCGTCGGAATCCCCTCGGTTGTCTACGGCTACATCGGCATGCGCCTCCTCGTTCCTTTCGTGCGGGATCATTTCGGAGGAATCGGCTTCAGCCTTTTTGCGGGGATTCTCGTCCTCACGGTGATGATCCTTCCTACGGTGACGAGCGTAGCTGTGGACGCCCTGCGCGCTGTCCCTATGGAGATGAAGCACGGTTCCTACGCGCTGGGTGCGACGCGCTGGCAGACGATTTCCCGCCTCTCTATCCGGGCAGCCCTGCCCGGCCTCCTCACGGCCGTGATCTTCGGGATGGCGCGCGCATTTGGTGAGGCTCTGGCGGTGCAGATGGTCATCGGGAACGCCCCGCGCTTTCCCGAGTCGCTCCTCGACCCGGGGGCGACGATCACGAGCATCATCACGATGAGCATGGGCTTTGCCGCAGAGGGAACGCTGGAATACTACGTCCTCTGGACGTTGGCGGTAATCCTCCTCCTCATGTCCGCCTTGTCCATCTTCGTCGTTCGCCTTCTCGGCAGGAGGGGGGTGTACGCGTGATCTCCCCTAAGACCGCCGACCGCATCGCTACGGCGATATTCAGTGTGATCGCCGCCTTCTTCGTCGTCCTCCTCCTTGGCCTTTTGGGGTACATCTTTTACCGCGGCCTGCCCGTGATTGACTACCACTTCCTCACCTCGCCGTCCAAAACCATGGAAGCCGGCGGAGGTGTGGGAATTCAGCTCTTCAACACGGTGTATGTGCTCGTCCTTTCTCTCTTCATCACCGTCCCCCTCGGGGTGGGCGGCGGGATTTATCTCGCCGAATTCGCCCGCCGTGGCCCGTTCACGGAACTCGTTCGCCTCGCCGTCGAAGTCCTCGCCTCGCTTCCGAGCATCGTCGTAGGGCTTTTCGGGTTTCTCGTCTTCGTCTACTACACGGGATGGAAGTTTACCTTGCTGGGGGGCGCCTTGGCGCTTGCGATCTTCAACCTCCCGCTCATCGTCCGGGTGACGGAGGACGCCCTTCGCGCTATTTCGCGCGACCAGCGGGAGGCGAGCCTCGCCCTGGGCGTGACGCACTGGCACACCGTCGTTCACGTCCTCCTTCCCTCGGCGGTGCCGGGGATCCTCACCGGGATCATCCTCGCATCGGGGCGGGCCTTCGGCGAGGCCGCGGCACTCATGTTTACGGCGGGGATGACCACGCTCCCTCTTGACTTTTCGAATTGGGATATCTTTTCTCCGAGCTCTCCGCTTTCTCCGATGCGTCCCGGGGAAGTCCTCTCCGTGCACATTTGGAAGCTCAACGCGGAATCTCTCGTACCCGACCGCCTGCGCATCTCGGATGGGGCTTCGGCGCTTCTCGTCCTCGTCGTGCTCCTCTACAACGTCTTCGCCCGTTGGCTCGGCCGTGCCTTCTACCGGCGCCTCACGGCGTCGGAGTAGGGGGTTCGTGCTCTCTGAGAAGCGGCCATGACGTATGGGTTCGGTTGGCCGTTCCTTTTCCGGGCATCTGAGGGGAATTATCGAGATCACTTTGGGGGGAAAGGGCCATGGAAGCACTCCGGCGCCTCGCGCTTGCGACAGGAATCCCCTTAGGGATGAAGCGTGCGTCCACCCTCGAACGGAAAATAGAGGGCGTATGGGACGTTCCGCTCGCCGTGGGCCAGGTGAGTTTGAGCACGCGGGAGCTGTCCGTCTACTACGGACGAACCCTGGCCGTCGACCGTGTGAGCTTGGAATTCCGAAAGGGTTACGTGACGGCGCTCATCGGCCCGTCCGGTTCGGGGAAGTCCACCTACCTTCGGGCGCTCAACCGGATGAACGACACGATCCCCGACGTGCATACGGAAGGGCAGATCTTCTACTGCGGCGTAGACATCAACCGCCCGGACGTCGACGTGCGCTTCGTGCGGACGCGCATCGGCATGGTCTGGCAGCGCCCCAACCCGTTCAACAAGTCGATCTACGAGAACATCGCCTACGCCCTTCGCTTCCACGGCGCCCGCGATCGGGCGGAGCTCGATGCGCGCGTAGAAGAAAGCCTCCGTCGGGCGGCTCTTTGGGACGAGGTGAAGGATCGGCTCCACCAGTCGGCCCTTTCCCTCTCCGGTGGACAACAGCAGCGGCTGTGCATCGCCCGGGCGATTGCCGTGGAACCCGAGGTCATCCTCTTCGACGAACCCGCCTCCGCCCTCGACCCCATCTCCACGGCCAAGATCGAAGAGCTCCTATACGAACTAAAAAAGGAATACACGATCGTCATCGTCACCCACAATCTCCAGCAGGCGGCCCGCGTCTCCGACTATACGGCGTTCTTCCTCGAAGGACGACTCGTCGAGTTCGCTCCGACGCGGGAGATCTTCACCCGTCCGAAGGACAAGCGGACGGAGGACTACGTCACGGGACGTTTCGGCTAAGCGGGAGGGTACCGGCGTGAGCCCAGAACGCGGGGAGCGCGTGGTCTTTTCGGTGCGCGACGTGGACTTCTTTTACGGCAACAAACAGGCTCTCTTCGGCATCACGCTGGACATTCCCAAACACCGGATTACCGCCCTCATCGGCCCGTCGGGTTGCGGGAAGTCGACCTTCCTCCGCCTCCTCAACCGCATGAACGACTTCATCCCCAACACGAGCGTCCGCGGGAAAATCCTCTTCGAAGGCGAGGACATCTACGACCCGCGCACGGACGTGCTCGCCCTGCGTCGGCGCGTGGGCATGGTGTTCCAACGCCCAAACCCCTTCCCCATGAGCATTTACGACAACGTCGCCTACGGTCCCCGCTTGCACGGGCGCGTATCTCGCGCGGAACTCGACGAGATCGTCGAACGCAGCCTGCGGTGGGCGGCTCTGTGGGACGAGGTGAAGGATCGGCTTCACGAGTCGGCCCTTTCCCTCTCTGGCGGACAGCAGCAGCGGCTCGTGATCGCCCGCGCCTTGGCTTTGCATCCGGAAGTCCTCCTCCTCGACGAGCCCACGTCAGCGTTGGACCCTATCTCCACGGCCAAGATCGAAGAGCTCCTCTACGAACTCAAGTCGCGCCTTACGATCGTGATCGTGACGCACAACATGCAGCAGGCGGCGCGCATTTCCGACATCACCGCCTTTTTTCTCAACGGCTATCTCGTGGAGGTCGGTCCGACCTCGGAAATCTTCCAAAGGCCGAAGAAGAAAGAGACGGAGGACTACGTCGCCGGCCGCTTTGGTTGAGAGGGGGAGGACGGGGTGGAAGACGACTTGCGGAGTGAGGTTCACGGACTCCTCCTCGCCCAACTCCGGTTGGCGAAGCGCGCCGTGGAAGGGGCGACGGTGGCGATCCTCCGCGAGGACCGCGACCTCGCCCGGCGGACGGCGGACGAAGAGGAGTCCCTGAAGGGAAACGCGCGAAGGTTGGAGGAACTGGCCCTCCGCGCGTTACGTATGGCGAAACATTCGGAGGGGGAGGCCCGGTGGTGGATCACCGCTGGGAAGCTCGCCCGTTCCCTCCGCCGCCTCGGCCAATACGGGGTGTTCATGGCACGCCGCCTTTCGGAGGCGGGTACGGGACGCCCTCCCGGGGAGGCGGACGCGGCCTTTCCCCGGTACGTGCGGAGCCTTTTGCGGGCGGCGGAGGAGATCGTAGAGGCATTTCTTGTCGTAGAAGCAACGCCCCTCCTCCGCGTACACGAGGAGGGGCGTAGGTTTGGCTTTCCTGCGGAAGGGGAAGACCTCCCTGAGGCATACGGCACCTTTCTTGTCTGTGCAGGGGAAGTCGTCGCCGAGATGTACGAAGACGTTCGCGCTTACTTGGCCGAGGCGGGGCGGACGGAGGCGGGAGGGATCCCTCTATTCCCTTCCCGTGATGTCCTGGCGCATGAAGTAGGCAAAGGAGAGGGCGAACAGGACCGCGTCGAGAGCAAAGAGGACGACGACGTGTGGAAGGACGAGGATTAGGCTCTGGGAATACGGAAGCGGGGTGGGGACCGCACCGACGAGCTGGCCGAGGGTGAGCGGCCCCAAAGTGCGGACTTCCGGCGTGAGAAGTGCGGTGGCGATTTCCTGGTAGAGTTCCACCGGGGAGAGGCGGAGCAACCCTTGATGCCAGGCGAACTGCCGGAGTTGTACGTTCGGGGGGGCTCCCTCGTCTACAGGGACGAAGAGGTTGACGAGAAGGGGATGGAAGAGGACGAAGTAGAGCCACGCGGCGAGGCCGATGAGGATCGACGTGGAAGGCTGGCGAAAGAGGAGAGAAAGGAGAACGCCAAAAGAAATCCACACCGCAACGTACACGACCGTCGCGGCCAGGTACGTGAAGAAGCGGAGGAGCTCCTCACCCTCCGGCGGCACGCCGAAGAAGAAGATCGCGAGACCTACGACGAGAACTCCCAGCGCAAAGAAGAACACGCCTACGACGGTAAGTGCGGCGAGCCACTTCGCGAGGATCACGTCGTCCCGATAGATGGGTTGGGCGAGGAGGCGAAGGAGCGTTCTGCGGTTGCGTTCCGAGCTGATGGCGTCGAAGCTCATGCCGAGTCCAAGGAGGGGTGCCAAAAAGCCGACAAAGGACGCGAGCGAGGGGAGGTTGTTTGCACCCGAACTCACGGCGATGAGAAAGACGGAAATGGCGGAAGGGTCTTTGGCTGTGGGGACGACCGCGCGCAGCGCTTGGGCGGCGGTGAAGAGGGAGGCGAGGGACGTAAGGGCGACGAGGGCGGCGAGCACGAGGGAGCGAAGGCTGTGGATGTGGTCAGCGAGTTCTTTGCGGTAGAGCACGGCCAGGCCGCGGTCCATTTCACGCCACCCCCTCGAAAAAGCGGTGGTAGATCTCGTCGAGGCCGTACCGGACGGGTTCGAGGCGGGCGAGGGCCGCTCCGCGGCCGACGACTTCGCGGGCTACCTCCGCGGCCACGTCGCGTGCGGCCGCCACGAAGAGTTCGTCTGATCCCTGGGGCTCCACGCGGGTGACGCCGGGGATCCGGGCGAGCGCCTGCCGAACGTCTTCCGTGAGGGGACGGACGGTCAGGCGCAGCGCGTACGGCTCTTGAGAGAACAGCTGGCGCGAGAGTTCGTCGATCGTCCCTACCGCGAGGAGTCGCCCTCGGACGAAGATCCCGACGCGGTCGCAGATGGCCTGGACTTGGTGAAGGTGGTGCGAGGAGAGGAGCACGGTCACGCCTTCTTCTTGGCTCAAGGTACGGATCAGGTGGAGGAATTCCCGCACGCCTTCGGGGTCGATTCCCAACGTGGGTTCGTCGAGGACGATGAGCCTGGGTTTCTTCATGAGCGTGTCGGCAAGGCCCAGGCGCTGACGTATCCCGCGGGAATACGCCTTAACCGGGAGGTCTGCCGCCTCTTCCAACCCCACTCGGGCGAGGAGGCGCTCGGCGGTGGCTTCCACCTCCGCTTCGGAAAGTCCGTTGAGGCGCCCGGTGAGGCGGAGGTTTTCCCGACCCGTGAGGTCCTCGTAAAACCCCACGTCGTCGGGGAGGTACCCCACCACACGCTTCACCTCCCGCGGATTCCGCGTGGCGTCGATGCCGAACACGAGGACGCGTCCTTCGGTTGGTTCTACGAGACCCAAAAGCATGAGGATCGTCGTCGTCTTTCCCGCACCGTTGGGCCCGAGGAGCCCGAAGATCTCGCCCTCGTACACAGTGAGGTTGAGGTCCTCGACCGCCCGGGTTTCGCCGAACGTCTTCGTGAGGTGTTCGAGGACGACCGCTTCTTCTCGGGCCAAAGGTCATCGCCTCCCGTAGCGGCGGACGAGCTCCCAGAGGCCGAAGACCACGGCGGCGATGAGGAGGAACCCAACGATTCCCCACCAGAGGGAGGTCTTGACCGTGATGCGGAAGGTTTGGGACGCGCTCGCTTCCGCCGCGTTTGCCGAGAGGGTGAGGACGTAGTCACCCGCGATCGCCTTGCGGTCTGCGCGGATCGTGGCGTTTACGGTCGCCGTCTTACCGGGATCAAGCACGTCTACGGTCTTCGGATCGAACGTGACTTCCCAGCCCATGGGGACGCTCTCCGCCGCGAGTTCGATGCGGTGAAGGGGGGCCGATCCTGTATTTTCGAGGACGAGTTGGAGCGTCCGGCTGCCGCCGGCGGTGATGTCCGTGGAGAGGACCTCGTTGGGCGTGGTGAGCTTAAGCCCGTACGTCCCCCGAATTACCGCTTCCAGCGTGACCTCCGCCGTTTGGCCTTTCGTCTCCGCGCGTACGGGGATTTTGTACGTCCCTGCCTTCACCTTGCTCGGCGGGGTGAGGGACACGGCAATCCGCTTTGTGGCGTTGGGCTCAACCGTGACGCTCGTCACGTCCTTTCCTTCTACGCGAAATACGACGTTCCAACCCTCGGGAGCGTTGGCGAGGAGGGCGTACGTTTGGGTTTCCGGAGTGCGGTTTCGGAGGCGAAGCTCGTAGGAAAAGGTGGAACTCGCCGTACCCTCCATGTTCGTCTGATCCGAGGTGAATTCTGTCTGGAGCGTCCCGGCTTCCGTCACGTCGAGGGTGAGGGAGAGGAGGGTCGACGAGCCAGAGACAATTTGGACGCCGTAGCTTCCGCGTTCGACCTTGAGCGGCACCTCGACGGCAAGCGAAAACGTCTCCTTTTCCTCGGGGGCGACGGCCAGTCCGGCGATTTTTCGCCCGCCTGCCGTGAGCTCCGCCCGCCACCCTTCCGGCGCGCGAACCGCGAGGGGGAGGGAGCGTACAGACCCCGTCGTGTTCGTCGCCGTAATGTCGAAGGTCACGGTGTCTCCTGGGGATACGGCCACGTGGATGAACGGGGTAAAGAGGCGAATGCCCTCGCCTTGTGCCCCGGCAAGGGCGGGAGGAAGGACGACAAAAAGGACGACAAAGAGGAGAAGGCTCGCAAAAACGAGAGGCGCGACGCGCCTGTCCGCGATGCCGGCCATGATCACCCCTCCCGGATTCGTGTAGTTGTCTGCGCCTTTCGAAACCTAGGCTGTGGATCCCCGTCCATTCCCCTATTCTAGCGAACTTCCGCCCGCGGAGATTCTCGAGAACCTCCCTTTTCGCACGCGCGCACACCGTTCGAACCTTCCGGATCTGCCCCGGCCCTTTCCGGGTTCCTGCTTCCCGTGGTTTGTTCAAATTCCTGTCACAACTTTGCCTTGAAAGATTCAGAACCTAAAGGATCCCTTTCCGCGATTTTCTTTTTTCCCATGCTACAATGGATCGTGCCCGCGGTCGGGCGGGCCGTTTTCGGGTTTCTCGCACCCCCGATCGTGCCTTTGTTTCGAGCGGTTTGCATCCGCCGAAGCAGGCAGGCTCCTCCCTATGCGGTGTCGAGGGTGCGGGGCGCATTCCCCCGGTGCGGGTGCCGGGGGCATCTTCCTCTCGCATGGTGCCGAGAGGGCCGGAGTCGGGAATACGGGGAAAGGATGCGGTACCCATGCGCCACTTCGACGATCACCCGGTTCTCGTCATCTGGGAGGTCACGCGTGCCTGCCTTCTCAAGTGCCGGCACTGCCGAGCGCGGGCACAGTATCGGCGGGACCCCCGGGAGCTTTCTACGGAGGAAGGAAAGAAGCTCATTCGCGACATACACGACATGGGGACGCGTCTCTTGGTCTTTTCCGGGGGAGACGCGCTCATGCGCGAGGACTTGTTCGAGCTCGTGTCGTACGCCCGCGACACGGGACTCGAGGTCGCCCTTTCGCCCAGCGCGACGCCCCTCGTCACGGAGGCGGTTATGGAGCGCGCCGCGGAACTCGGTCTACACCGCTGGTCGTTCAGCTTAGACGGTTCTACCCGCGAAATTCACGACGCCTTCCGCGGGTTTCGCGGGACGTACGAAAAGACGGTTTGGGCGATCGGCGTCCTCCGCCGCCTGGGCATGCCCCTGCAGGTGAACACGGTGGTAAGCCGCTTCAACCTCCACGACCTGCCAAATATCCCTCGCCTCCTCGAAAGCTGGGGCGTGGAAAAGTGGGAAGTCTTCTTCCTCATCCCCACAGGTCGGGCGCGTACGGAAGATATGGTGTCGCCGGAGGAGTTCGAGTCCGTCCTCGAATGGCTTGTAGACCTGGAGCAGCGCGTGCCCTTTGAGATCAAAACGACGGAGGCGCCGCAGATCCGGCGCGTTCGCCTACACCGCATCCTCCGGGAGCTGGGACGGGAGATTCCTCCGGGAGAAGTTTTCGTTCCGGAGAACGACCCCGAGCTCGTCGCCCGCCTGGGTAAGGCGATGCGCCGCTACACGCGTGGCGTGAACGACGGGGACGGGTTCCTCTTCGTCTCTCACATCGGCGATCTATACCCGAGCGGATTTCTTCCCTACCGCCTCGGAAACGTGCGGGAGACGCCGATCGCAGAGATCTACCGAAACCACCCGCTCCTTCGCGCCCTCCGCGACCCTGACCGACTCGAGGGCAAATGCCGCGTATGCGAATTCCGCTACGTGTGCGGTGGTTCGCGTGCCCGAGCATTTGCCCTTACGGGAAACCCCCTTGCGGCAGATCCTTCGTGCCCCTACGTTCCTCCGCTGTGGCGCGCGGACCGTGCGGAGGCCTCTTTCGTTCCTTCCGAAGGTCGCGACACACAAGACGCCCCTCAGGCGCCTTTGGAAACGTCCTGAGGGGCGTTTTTTAGCTGAGGTACGTTCGTTCACGATTCCGGCGCAAGCTCGGATCCGCCGCGCGCAGCGACTTCCGCCTTCAGGCGTTCGAGGAAGGCGTCGAGGGCGTGTACGCCTTCGTCTACGCGCCCGCGCCTGCGCACGGCGACGGTTCCCGTCTCCGCTTCCTTTTTGCCGACCACGAGGATGTAGGGGATCTTTTCCACCTCGGCCTCGCGGATCTTGTACCCGAGCTTTTCGTTGCGCACGTCGAACTTGGTTCGGAAGCCCGTGCGGCGGAGGTGGTCGTCTACCTCGCGGGCGTACGGGATTTCCGCATCCGTGAGCGTGAGTACGGCGACCTGGATCGGGGCCAACCAGAGGGGCATCGCGCCCTTTGTGTACTCGAGGAGGAAGGCGACGAAGCGCTCCATCGTCCCCACGACACCCCGGTGGATCACCACGGGACGGTGGGGGGCACCGTCCGGTCCCACGTACTCGAGGGCAAAGCGCTCCGGTAGGTAGAAGTCCACCTGAACCGTGGAAAGCGTCTCGTCTTTGCCCGTGGCCGTTTGCACTTGGACGTCGAGTTTCGGACCGTAAAACGCCGCTTCGCCAACGGCTTCGCGGTAGGGAATCCCGAGGGAATCGAGGGCACGCCGGAGGTGGGCTTCGGCGATCTCCCACATCGCGTCGTTGTCCACGAAGCTCTCCTTGTCCGCCGGGTCGCGCAAGGACAGGCGGAACCAGTAGTCCTTGATCCCAAAGTCGCGGTACACCTCGAGGATGAGCTCGATCACCCCGCGGATTTCCTCTTCGATCTGCTCGGGAGTGACGAAGATGTGTGCGTCGTTGAGCGTCATGCCGCGGACGCGGTGGAGGCCGGTAAGCGCGCCCGAAGCTTCGTAGCGAAACATCATTCCAAGTTCGGCGATGCGAAGGGGAAGGTCGCGGTAGCTCCGCGTCTCGCTCTTGTAGATCATCATGTGGTGCGGGCAGTTCATGGGACGAAGGACGAGCTCCTCGTGGTCGATCACCATGGGCGGGTACATGTTTTCGTGGTAGTGGTCCCAGTGGCCGGAGATCTTGTACAGCTCGGTGTTTGCGAGGACAGGAGTGTACACGTGAAGGTACCCCCGTTCCAACTCCTTGTCCACGATGTAGCGCTCGACGATTCGACGTACGGTGGCCCCGTTCGGAAGCCAGAGGGGGAGTCCCTGCCCCACTTCGGGGCTGAACGTGAAGTACTTGAGTTCCCTACCGAGCTTCCGGTGGTCGCGTTCCCGCATCTCCTCGAGCCGCTTGAGGTGCTGCTTCAGTTCTTCCTCCGTGGGGAACGCCGTTCCCGCGATGCGGGTGAGCATGGGGTTTTTGGGATCTCCGCGGAAATAGGCTCCGGAAACGGACAGAAGCTTAAACGCCCTGAGCCGTCCGGTGGACGGGAGGTGGGGACCCCGGCACAGATCGACGAATTCGCCCTGTTCGTAAACGGAGATCGTCTCTCCCTCCGGGATATCCCGGAGCAGCTCGAGTTTATACGTCTCCCCTCGTTCCCGGAAGATCGCTTCTGCCTCTTCTCGGGATACTTCCCGCCGACGGATGGGGAGGTCTTCCGCGACGATGCGGCGCATTTCTTCCTCGATGCGCGTGAGGTCTTCGGCGGAAAGGGGCGTCGGGGGTTCTACGTCGTAAAAAAACCCATCCTCCGTCGCGGGGCCTATGGCGAGCTTCGTTCCCGGATACAGACGGAGCAAAGCTTGGGCGAGTACGTGCGCCGTCGTATGCCGAAGGACCTCGAGGCTTTCGGGATCGTCCCAGGTGACGATCCGCACCTTTGCCCCTGAGGGAACAGGGGCCGTGAGGTCGGCGAGGCGTCCGTCCACTTCGGCGGCGACCGCCTTCTTGGCGAGGCTCGGAGAGATGAGCTTGGCGACGTCCATTGCGGTTGTCCCTTCAGGGACGTCGAGGGAGCGTCCGTCGGGGAGAAGCACGTGGGCCATAGGCATACCTCCTTTCGCGGAGAGGAAAGTTCTTGTTCCGGAAGACGCAAAAACGCCCGTCCTTCAAGGGACGGGCGTAGGAACCCGCGGTACCACCCTCGTTCCCGAAACCCGCAGCGGACGACCTTGCCTTTCTGCAAAAGGGCGTAGCCAAAATTCCGCACGCGTGGCCTCGGGCACTCTTGCGCGCTAACGGGCGCTCCCGTCCTCGGCTACGCAGACCCTGGAATTTCCGGGAGTCCTTCGCCGAAGCGCTCGGAGGGGGTAGGGACGGAACGGATGCAGGCGGACCTCCCAGCCAAGGGCCCACCTCTCTGGATGCCCGGACTCCGTCCCCGCGTCCTCCTCATCGCTTTTCGAACTTTAACTCGAGAAAACGCGTCGTTTTGCGACGCAGGTGGTGCAGCTGCCTCGAGGGCAATGTAGCACGTCGCCTCCGGAGAGTCAAGGCGGGGAAATCCCCAGAAACGGCGGGACGCCGCCCCGTGTGGTATAATTCCGCCAAGGTGCGGGTAAGTGGGTTCAAACGGACCAGATGGGCAAGAGGGGGAAGACCTCACTTGCGTTGTCCCTTTTGTGGGAACGGGGATACCGAGGTTCTGGAAACGCGGCACTTTTCGGGCGGTGCCCAAATTCGGCGCAAACGGCGGTGCAAGCAGTGCGGTCGCACGTTTCTCACGCTAGAGACGGTCGCCCTGACGCTTCCTCGCGTCATTAAGCGCGATGGGACCCGCGAGGAGTTCGACGATCAGAAGATCTTGCGTGGCCTTGAGCGGGCGGCGGCCAAGCGCTCCATTCCCGAAGATACCTTAGAAGAAATCGTCGAAAAGGTCAAGCAGCGCTTTTTGCAGGAGGGGCTACGGGAAGTCACGAGCGAACGCATCGGCGAAGAAGTCCTGCGCCACCTCAAAGACGTGGACTTCGTGGCCTATATCCGCTTTGCCAGCGTGTACCGGAAGTTCGAAACCCTGCACGAATTTCTCGAGGAGCTCCGCAACCTCATGGGGCACGACATCTGCCGAGACGCTTAGAAGGAGGGGGACCGGTGGGGGAGACCCGCGTCGCTCCGACTCCGTTTACCGTCCTGCGCCAGCGGCCCTTGGGGGAAGAAGACCTCCGCAACCTCTTGGCGCTGTACGTCCCCTTTCTCGGGGCGGAGGCCTTTACCCTCTACCTCTATTGGGCGCACGCGGCCGCCGAAGGGGAAGAGAACGTACACGCTGAGCTTTTCGCGCACCTCCGGCTTGGGGAAGAAGAGTTCCTTCGGGCGCGGCGGCGGCTGGAAGGGGTGGGGCTTCTCAGGACCTTTCTCCGGGAATCCGAGGGCGGGCTCTTGTACCTCCTCCTTCCGCCTCTCGTGCCCCGCGAGTTTTTGGCGAGCGACGTCTTACCTGCTCTTCTTCGACGGGCCGTAGGCGAAGAGCGTTTTCGCGCCATGTTTCGTTCGTTTGACGTTCCTCTTGATCCGCAGAACTTCGGCCGCGAGGTTACGGCGTCGTTCGGCGAGGCGTACCCTGAGTACGACCTGCGCAACCTCATCGAGGCGCTCCAGGCGTTTGGCAAGCGAAAGCGGCGGGGGGTGAAGTTGGGCGAAAGCGGAAGCGCGGTTTCCCTTTCCTCCGAACCGATCTCCCACCGCCTCGTCGAAGATCTGGGGGAGGGCTCGGCGATTTTGGGGCCGTCGGCCGACGATGTCCGGGAGAAGGCCGGGGAACCTGCGGCCGAAAGCGGACTCACGCTCGTGCCTCGGAGCAAAGACGAGGTCTTGGCGAACTTCAAGACCGTCTCTCCCTACGACCTCCTGCGCCACTACCAAGGGGTAACCGAGTTGTCGCCCGCGGATCGGCGGCTCGTAGACGACTTGTTGTACGTATACCGCCTTCCCTCCGAAGTCGTGAACGTGCTCATCGACTACGTCCTCCTCGTCAAGGACAAGACGTTTCCTCGGGCCTTTACGGAAAAGGTGGCCGCGACGTTCGCCCGTCAGGGGCTCCGAACGGCGGAGGAGGCCTACGCCTTTCTTCGCCGCTACCATCGGAAGAACCGGGCGCCGAGGGCCGCGTCAGTCGTAGGCAATGCGGGTTCCGAAGGGCAGGGGCGCGCAGATGCCTCCGACTCGGGGAACCGCTCTCGCGGGACGCGGGGGCGAAGCGGACGCCGGCAAAATCCGGTTCGCGTCCCGGCGTACATCCGTCTGGAGGACGTCCTGGGAGAAGATCTCTTGTCGCCCAATTCCTCCGGCCTCGAGCCTTCGCCCGGAGAAGCGTAAATCCGCTGCACGAACTGCAAAACGGGCTTCGCCTTGGGGGTGTTTTCCGTGGGTCTCACCCCGCTGTCGCAAATCCTCTCCCGCTATCCCGAATTCGCCCGCCGCTTGGGGTACGCCGCCGAGCGCGATCGGGAGCTCCTTCACCACCCAAAGGTGCGGGAGTGGATAGACCGCCTGTCCCTCGAGGAGGCTGAAGTACTCGCCGCGTCTGCGGAATGGTGGACATGGCTCGAGGAAGAGGCAGCGTGTGCATCATGTCCCGGCATCGATATGTGTCCCCACCGCCTCAAGGGATACCGCGCCGTCCCGACGAAAGAGGATGGTCGCTTCTTCTTCCGCTACGAACCTTGCGCAGAGTGGCACAAGACGACGGAGGCCGAGCGGAGGCGTAGGCTCTTTCGCCTGATCGGCGTGCCCGAGGAGTTCCGCGAGGTGCGCTTCTCCGATGCCGAAGAAGACGACGGCAACCGCGAGGCGATTCGGGCCGTGCGCAAGTTCGTGGAGGACTTTCCTCGGGTGCGCGGGCTCTACCTGTACGGGACGTTCGGCGTGGGAAAGAGCTTCCTCGCGGCGTGTGCGGCGAACGAGCTCGTGGAAAGAGGCCACTCGGTGTACTTCGTGTACGTGCCAAGCCTCGTCCTCGAACTTCGCGCTTCTTTGGACGATGGAGAATTCCTGCCCAAAATCTCGGAACTCATGCAGGCGGACCTCCTCATTCTCGATGACATTGGCGCAGAAAACGCCACGCCTTGGGTGCGGGATGAGGTCCTCATGCCTCTCCTGCAGGGGCGTACGCAAGCGGGGAGGCCGATTATCTTCACGTCGAACCTTTCGATTCAGGACCTTTTGGAAAACTACCTCCTCGGTGCGAGCGACATCGAGGCGGGGAAGGTCTACCGACTCGTCGAGCGCATTCGTTCCTACGCCGACGTCTACCACGTAAAGGGAAGAAACCGCAGGATGCGGAGGTAGGATCGCCTTTTCTCCTCCGGTGGTTTGTTTGGAACTGTGAGCGATCAGCATACGAGGAAGTTGTGACGGAGGAAGAGTCGGTCAGTCCGACCGATTGGGGGGACAGCACGTGGGCGCGATCGACGGCATCTTGGAAAAGCCGTTTCGCGGGGAGAGGTTGGAGCTAGAAGACATCGTCCGCCTCCTCGAGTCGGACGAAGTGGAGAAAATCGGGCACGCCGCCCATCGAATGATGCTCCGCCTTCACCCCGAGTTTCCCCTTACGACGTTCGTCGTCGGCCGAAACATCAACTATTCCAACGTCTGCGACACCCACTGCCTGTTTTGCGCCTTCGCGCGGCCTAAGGGTCATCCAGAAGCCTACGTGCTTACCCGCGAGGAAATCCTCGAGAAGGTACGGGAGCTCGTCGACGTAGGAGGAACCGAGGTCCTCATGCAGGGAGGGACGCACCCCGATCTCGGAATCGCCTTCTACGAGGACCTCCTGCGCACCATCAAAAAGCACTACCCGAACGTGCACCTGCATTCCCTTTCCGTTGCCGAGGTGCGGCGAATGGCGGAACGGGACGGCCTATCCGTACGCGACGTCCTGAGGCGACTGAAGGCGGCGGGTCTCGATTCTCTTCCGGGAGCCGGTGCGGAAATTCTAGACGACCGGACGCGTCTCTTCGTGAGCCGGAAGAAGGGGTCGTGGCGCCTTTGGATCGAGACCATGGAAGCGGCCCACGAAGTGGGGTTGCACACGACGGCCACGATGGTCATCGGCCTCGGGGAATCTCTGGAGGAACGCGCCCTGCACCTCCTCCGTCTCCGCGACTCGCAGGACCGCGCCCGCGCCCGCGGATTTATGGGGTACCTCGCCTTTATTCTTTGGACGTTCCAACCCGAGCACACGCGCCTCGCCCTGCTCGGGTACGATTCTCGGGTTTCTTCGGAGGAGTACCTCAAGCACGTCGCCGTCGCCCGCCTCGCCCTGGACAACATTCCCAACTTCCAGGCGTCTTGGGTGACGATGGGACCCGAGGTCGGCGTCCGTTCTCTCGACTATGGGATCAACGACATGGGTTCGACGATGATGGAAGAAAACGTCGTTTCCGCCGCCGGAACCGTGCACGCCGTGACGACGAACTACCTCATCGACCTCATTCGAAGCGCGGGGCGCCTGCCCGCGCAACGCAACACGTTTTACGAGATTCTCCGCGTCTTTTCTCCCGGAGAGTACGCGGAGCGCGACTTCGTCTACCAGGCCCATAAGGCGTAGACGTTCCGGAGAGAGAAACCGAAGGGATCAGGGGGTTGGGCCGTGGTCGCTTTGTGGGGGGTGTTTTTTCTCTTTCTCGTCGGGTTGGGGCTCGCGTTGGGGTCGTTTTTCACCGCGTCTGCACGGAGGATTTTGGACGGCGTGAGCCTCTTTTTCCCCCGCTCTCGCTGCCCCGTCTGCGGGCATCCTCTTTCTCCACGCGACCTCGTGCCCGTCGTGAGCTACGTCCTGCAAGGCGGACGGTGCCGCATGTGCGGCGTCCGCATTTCCCCCCTTTACCCGTTCGGAGAATCCCTCACGCTCCTACTCATCCTCTGGCTTACCATCCACGAACTCACCGGGGTTGCCGCCGCGCACGGGACGACTTTGGCAGAGTACCTCTCGCTCTACGGGCCGGAAGATTTCCTCCGGCTCTGGCCGTCGTGGTGGCCGGAAGTTCTCGGGGGAATTCTCCTCGCGGGCGTGGTGACCGCCGTGACACTCACAGACCTCTGGGAGATGCGGATCCCCTTTCGCTTAAGCGGGTATGCGCTTCTTGCGACGTACGCGTACCGCGCGGCGGTCGATTTGAACTCGCTTCCGGCGACAGTTTTGGGTTCCGCGACGTTCACCTTCGTCTTTTTTCTCGTATACCTCGCGAGCCGCGGGGGTTTGGGATTTGGCGACGTGGTCTTTGCCGCAGTGCTCGGAGGATTTTTCGGCCCAGGCGGGGTCCTGCCGATAATCCTGCTCGCTTCTCTCGCGGGACTTCTCTTCGCCCTCCCGCTTCTCGCCTTGGGGAAGAGGACGAGGAAGGACCCCATCCCCTTCGGCCCTTTCCTCGCCGCTGCCGCGTGGGTGTGGTTTTTGTACGGCGAAGCCCTCGGGGACTGGTACGTTCGGTTCTTTTTGGGGGCATAGTTCGCTGCCTCCCACGGGAAAGGCTCGAACTGGAGTTTCGGGAACACTGAAGGTCTAGATGCGAAAGGAGGGGTCGGATGTGCGCCGAGATCGGCTGCACCGCCTCTTGTTTCTCATAGAGGTCCTGCGTCGGGGAGGGAAACGTTGGACGATTCGCGCCCTCGCCGAAGCGTACCGTGACGCGGTGGGCCTCGCCCGCCCACCCTCAGAGCGTCAACTCTATCGCGATCTCGAAATCCTTCGGGACGACTGGAAGGCTCCTATTGAATTCGACCGTAGGCACAAGACCTATCGCCTCACGGATCCTACGTGGGTTCCGCCACTGTCCGCGGCACGGCTCACCGCGGGGGAGGCCCTCGCTCTCTTTCTCGCCCTTAGGTCGATCGAGAGCATAGAGGTGCAGCTTTTCCGCGACTCCCTCCGTGCGCTCCAGGAAAAGCTGCCGCACCTCTTGCCGGAAGAGATGGCCATTCAGGAGTACGAAAGACTTCGGGAATCTTTGAGTTTCGGGTTTCCCATCACGCGCGGAGATCCGGACCTCGTGCTGAACTACCTGCAACTCTTTGAAGAGGCGATCCGCCAGAGGCGTGTTGTTTACATGCGTTACTTCTCCATGTACCGCGGTGAGGAAACAGAGCGCGACGTCGAACCCCTGCACCTCCGCTACTACGAAGGCGTGTGGTACCTCGCCGCGTTCTGCCACCTTCGCGGGGAAGTGCGCACCTTTGCTTTGGACCGGGTTCGCCATGCGGAAATCACCGATCGGCCCTTTTCCTCACCCGTGGCAGATACCTTCGATCCCAATTCGTACTTCAACGAATCGTGGAGAATCGAACGCGATCGCGAGAAGGTAGCCGTTGTCGTCCGCTTCTATCCTCCCGCCTCCCGCTACGTGCGCGAGCGTACGTGGCATCCCGGACAAACCGTCCTCGCAGACGACGGCGAATCTCTCGTCCTTCGGTTTGAGATCCTGGGGACGAACGAGATTCGCCGGTGGCTCCTTCAGTACGGGTCACAGGCCGAAGTCTTGGAGCCTGAAGCGTTTCGCGAGGAGTTGCGACGGGAAGCCGAAGAAATGTACCGAAGGTACGCGGCGCTTAAGGATTCGGAGCGTTCCGTCGGACGAATTTCCCGAACGTGAAGGAACGGTTGGCGAGCTTTGCGGTATGGAGCGATTTGGGTTTGGCGTGCCCGGTCCACGTGACCGGGCTTTTTTGCGATCGTGTGACCTTAGATGACAGGGGTAATGAGGTAGCATGAACGTAGAGCGGGCGGTGGGGCAGTTGTGATTTCGGGATCCCAAAATGTAAAAAGGAGGGAAATGATATGCGTTTGCGCCACGTCATTTTGGTGTTTAGCCTTGCCTTGTTTGTCGGCGCTTTTGCCGCAGGTTGCGGCGGGACTGTCACACCCGAGAAAGTTGGGGAAAAAAGCTCGGAGGAATCTGCGGCAGCAAAAGGTGAGGAAAAACCCGCAGATGGTGAGGAAAAACCTGCAGAGAAGACCTCGTATCCCGAATTCCGCGTAGGCGATCAAATCAAAATGAACAACCTCGTGTTTGTCGTAAACGGCGCGCGCGAGGTAAAAGACGACTTCGTGAACCCAAAGCCTGGAAACATCTTTTTGGCCGTAGATGTCACGGTAGAGAATGTCGGAGAGGAGCCGGAGACTATATCGTCTTGGGACTTTGACTTGCGGGATGCGGAGGGAAATCGATACGAAGAAGAGATATTTGTGTCCTCTAAACCATGTCCCTGTGGCGAAGTGGCTCCGGGCAAGAAACTCCGTGGGGAAATCGTTTTTGAAGTACCCAAGGAGGTCAAGGGGCTAGAGCTTATAATTAGTCCCTTTCTAGTAAGAGGCCAAGCGATCGTGCACCTCGACGAATCCTAGTTTCGCCCTTGACATCGCCGGATTCGTGTGGTATGTTCCCGGTAGCTCGAAAAAGCAGAAGCCGCGCGCTTCTCACCTCGCGCCCCGTGGGCCAGAGGTTGCGGAATCCCGGAGGGTTTCCTACGGAAAGGCCGGTGTTGTACGTTTGGTGCCGGAGTCCGTGGGGTTAGGTAGGGTTGCCGAAAAGGGTGCGCGGCGGTTGCCGCGCTTTTCTTATGCCCTTTGCACAAAATTTGACCTTGTAAAGCGAGGTGCGATCCATTAGCAGCCGGTATCGCGACGAAGTACAGGTAAACGAAGCAATTCACGCGCGCGAGGTGCGTCTCATCGGCCCCGACGGCAAACAAATCGGCATCGTCCCCCTGCGGGAAGCCCTACGCATCGCTCGGGAGGCAAACCTCGACCTCGTGAACGTGGCACCGCAGGCGACACCGCCTGTGTGCCGAATCATGGACTACGGTAAGTACCGCTTCGAGCAGAGTAAGAAGGAGCGGGAGTCGCGAAAGAAGCAAAAAACCGTAGAAATCAAAGAAGTCCGCTTCAGCCCTACCATCGACGAGCACGACTTTCAGACGAAACTCCGCCACATCCGCTCCTTTCTCGAAGACGGGGACAAGGTGAAGTGCACGCTTCGTTTTCGCGGGCGGCAAATCACGCACGCGGACTTAGGGCAGGAGGTTATGCAGCGCATCGCCGAAGCGGTCGCCGATCTCGCCACCGTCGAGCGGAAGCCGCTCATGGAAGGCAGGCAGCTCATCATGATCCTTGCCCCGCGTCAGGCCCGTTCCCCGGCTTCGTCGGCGAGGGAGCCCCAAGTTCGGGAAGAAGAACCTCACGTGTGAACCCCTGTGCGAGGGAGAAGAAGGATTCGGTTGTGTGGACGTCGGGGCACGCGATTTCGTTCGAAATGGGGGTCGGTTCGAAGATGCCCAAGATGAAATCTCACCGCGGAGCGATGAAGCGTTTTAAGCGGACGGGAAGCGGCAAAATCGTTCACTGGCGCAACAACCGTTCGCACCTGAACGAGCACAAATCTCGGAAGCGCCTCCGCCGCTTGCGCCACAAGGCGGTGTTGGGGAAAACTCAGGCAAAGCGGATCTTGCGTGCCGCACCGTACCTCAAGTGAGGATCTTTTCTGAGTCTCGCCGTTTCGCGGGACTTGCGGCTTTTTTAGGTCGTTCGAACGGAAGGTTAGGTACCTAATAAAGAACGGGTTTCCCCGAGAAAGGGTGAAGTTTGATGCGCGTCAAGGGCGGAACGGTCACACGCCGTCGGCACAAAAAGATCCTTAAGCTCGCCAAGGGATACCGAGGGTCTAAGCACGCGCTGTACCGCGTCGCAAAGCAGCAGGTTATGAAGTCCCTCGTGTACGCGTACCGCGACCGGCGTCAGCGGAAGCGCGACTTCCGCCGCCTGTGGATCGTCCGGATCAACGCGGCCGTGCGGGAACACGGCCTCACGTACAACCGTTTCATCTACGGCCTGAAGCAGGCGGGGGTTGCGGTCAACCGAAAGATGCTTGCGGACCTCGCCGTCCGCGATCCCCAGGCGTTTCTCGCGCTTGTAGAAAAGGCCAAGGCGGCTCTCGCCTAAAGAGCGTCTCTTTTCGGAGATTTAGAAAGCGGGAGTTTTTCCGCGGGGCAGTCCACGAGACTGCCCCGCAACGCTTTGTGGGAAGGCGCAATTTGTCGTAAGATGTACCCATTCGTACGCCCGCCAGTTACTCAGCGGAGGGTGCCCCCTTCTGCGGGGGTGGGCCGTGCGCCGTCTCCGTTCTCCCCGGAGATGAGTTTTCGTTCGTTGCGCGGTTCTCACGCGCGCGGTTCGATACGATTTTCGGCGGAACGCACGAGGAAAAGGCCGACGTTCCGGGTAAGATAGAAATGGGGACGAGGAGCACCAAGACTTTGTCGGCGGGGACGGGGAAGCCCATGGAATACAGCCGATGCGCAAGGTTCTCCGGGTGGATGGGCGACCTTCTGTGTCGGACGGCCTTTTTCGCGGCTCGGTTCGTGAGATTCCTCCTGCGCCTGCGGCCGGAAGGCGGGTCGAGCCTGCCCGGGTACGTCTTTTTGAAGCTTTGTCCTCGGGGGTTGTCCCATTGGGCAGACCGGGTGACGCACGTCGTTTTCCTCACGGGGACAAACGGCAAGACGACGACCACCGCCCTCGTCGCCAACGCCCTACGCGAGAGCGGGATTCCGGTGGTCACCAACGATAAGGGGGCCAACATGCCCTCGGGTCTCGCGACGGCCTTCGTGAACGCGGCGGATCCTTCCGGGCGGTTGCCTCGGGGTGCCTACGCCGTCTTCGAGGTGGACGAGGGTAGCCTTCCCGCGCTCGTCCACGAACTCGTACCGGACTACGTCGTCCTCCTCAACCTCTACCCCGACCAGATCGACCGCTACGGGTCTCCGCGCGAGCTTTCCGAACGCCTACGGAGGGCGTTGGCGGAACTCGACCGGAGCTCGGAAGGGCATCTGGTCGTCTTCGCCAACGCCGACCAGCCCCTCGCCGTGTACGCAGCCCAGGGAGCAAGAGCTCCGTTGTACTTCGGACTCTCGGCGGACGGAGTGCGTGACGAGGAGAAGACCGAAGAGGAGACCGCGGAGGTTTGTCCCTATTGCGGGGCCTCCCTCGTATATGCCGTACGCCTTCCCGAAGCTTTGGGTCCCAACCTAGGCCGCTACCGCTGTCCGGTGTGCGGATTTCGCCGTCCGGAAGCGGACGTGCGGGAGGGGAGGATCGTCCCTCCAGATTTCTTTACCCGGGGATTTCTCCTCGAGGTTTCCGGCCAAACGTTTGCCGTGCCGCTTTCGGGCACCTACAACGCCTATACGGTCCTCGCCGCCTGGAGCGCCGCCTCCTCCCTAGGGGTTTCTCCCGAAGCCTTTGCTCGGGCTCTTGCACGGTTCCGCCTTCCTCGGGGTCGGATGGAGGTATTCCGCGCTTCGGGCGTTCGGGCGACGCTCAACCTGGCCAAAAATGCGGCGGGAATGCGCGTCACCTTGTCCGAGTTTCTCCGGCGGAAAGGAGCCAAGCGCTTTCTTTTGGCGGTAAACAACGCGCCGGCCGACGGCGAAGATACGAGCTGGATCGACGATGCGGGACTGTCCGCACTCGCCCGCTCGGACATAGAGGCGATCGCGGTCACGGGAACGCGGCGCGAAGACCTCGCCCAGGTGCTTTGGGAGGCTGGGGTTGCCGCGGAACGACTCTTCGTAGAGGCGGATCCGCGCGCAGCGGTCGCCCGTCTCCTCGAGTTCCCGTACCCGATCGTGAGGGGCCCCGAAATTTCCCGTGCGGACGTCGAGCTCTTCCTCATCGCCAACTACACGGCTCTATCTCCCGTGCGCGAGGCCATCGTAGCCTCGGGGTTTGCCTCGGGAGAAGAAGACGATCTCCCGGAAGGAGGCGCTTCCCCTCGCGGCCGCGATCAAACGATCGCCTGAACTCCTCCCCGTGCTAGGAGAAGTGACGGGCGAGGACGTCGAGAATGCGCGAATGCTCGGCCTCGTCTACGTGTTTCCAGAGGATCTCGAAGAGGTAGCCGAGACCTGGGAGGATCATTTCCTCGCGGCTTTGGATGGCATCTTCGATCGTCTCTCGGAGTTCTTCGTGCGTCGCACCGCTCAGCTTCGCTTCGAGGGCTTGGCGGAGGTTGATCGTTCCCGAAATCGGCGCCATCGGATTCGGCCGGACCGTCCGGGTTTTGGGCGATCGCGGCCACACCTCCCTTTCTGCGGTTTTTCCGCTCCTTAGGATGGGAGGGAGCGGCCCGGACATACCGGCAAAGGCACTGTACGGGCGGACGACTTTTTTCCACTGCCGGCGCGGGCGGTAAAACGGAGGGTACGAGAGGGTGTACAGGGTTACGAAGATCACGTCTGCGGGAAATCCGCGGGTTCGGGCGTGGCGCAAACTTCTCTCGCGTTCCGGACGCCGCCGTACGGGGAAAGTATTCCTCGAAGGGAGGCGCCTCGTCCTCGATGCCTGGGCGGCGGGGGCGGTGACCTCCCTTCTTTTGGAAGAGGGTGTGTATGCGGGCGTTCGTTCCGGAGCCGATCCCGAGCTTGCCAACGTCCTCGCCACCGCCACGGAGCGACGGATTCCCGTATTCGTTCTCGCACCGGAGGTCGCCCGCCGCCTCGCGGCGACCGTGACGCCTCAGGGGATTTTTGCCACGGCGCGCACGTTTTCTCCTCCAGAAGGGCTGTCCGCGCTCGCCGCCCGTCCTTCTCTGAGCCTCGTGGCTCTCGCGGGCGTACAGGATCCGGGGAACGTGGGGACCGTTTTGCGCACGGCGGAAGCGGCGGGGGTCGACGGCGTCCTCGTCTTGCGGGGGTCCGCCGATCCTTACGGGGACAAGGTCCTTCGGGCGGGCATGGGAGCCCACTTCCGCCTTCCCTTGTGGGAGGGAACGGAAGAGACGCTCGCCTCCCTTCGCCGCTCTGGGGTTCTCCTTTTCGGTGCCGATCCACGGGGAGATACGGTTGTGTGGGACGTGGCGTGGCCGCCGCGCTTTGCCTTGGTCTTGGGAAGCGAGGGAGGCGGGATCCCCCGGGAGATCGAAGCGCTCTTGGACGTCCGCGTGCGGATTCCCATCTACGGGCGCGCCGAATCTCTCAACGTGGCCATCGCCGCCGCCGTCCTCCTCTACACCTGGCGACAGGCGCGCGAACGCTTGGAGCGGAGAGGGTAACCCGAGAAATGCCTCGGTACTTTGGGAAAACAACAAAACAACCGGGGGGATGGGCATGCCGACTTCCCCAAAGCCGCGAATGAGTACGGGCGTGGTACCCCGATGCGGCCCTTGCCGCCACCTTTTTTGGCGTTTTTTTCTGCTCACCCTCGGTGCGTTCTTCGTCGCCTTCGGCTTTTCCCGGTTTTTTCTGCCGCACCACATCATCGACTCTGGGGTCAACGGGTTGGCGATGCTCCTCGCCTACCGTCTGCACCTCTCTTTGCCCGCTTTGATCTTAGTCCTCAACATTCCCTTTCTTTACCTCGGGTACCGGGAGTTTGGCAGCCGTTTCGTGCTCGAGGCGGCGTACGCGCTTCTCGCGCTGTCATTTTTTCTCGGCACCCTGGCGCCGCCGTTTCCGCTCACCGAAAGTCCGATCCTCGCCAGCATCTTTGGGGGTCTTTTCGTCGGGTTGGGTATTGGACTCATCCTTCGCGGACAGGCTTCTATAGATGGGATGGACCTCTTGGCGCTCGTCCTCTCCGAGCGGACGGACTTTTCCGTAGGGGAGATCTCTCTTGTTTTAAACGCCGTCGTCTTCGCCTTGGCAGCCTTTCTCCTTTCGCCGGAAAGCGCCATGTATTCCGCCCTCGCGTACTACATCGCCTACCGCACGGTGGACGTCGTCCTTCAGGGCCTGGACGAATCGCGTTCCGTACTCATCCTGACGTCCGCCGGCGCGGAAATCGCCGAGGCGGTCGGGCGCGAGCTCGGCCGCACGGTGACCCGTTTTGCGGTGAGCTGCGTCGGGGAACGGGAAGAACCGCGCACCGCCCTGTACATCGTCCTCACGCGGCTCGAGATCGCGCATCTTAAGTCCTTGGTCCTCGATTACGATCCCGATGCCATCGTCGTCGTAGAGAGCGTGCACGACGTCGTGGGTTCGCACACGCTCAAGCGACCGGTGCACGAGGAAAGAGAGTGAGGGCTCGCGGGACCGCACCCGAAGGGCGCAAGCGCGGTTGCGGCGGAGTTTGGTATAATGCGCTCAGACTTGTTTGGCGCTAGTGCCGTGCGACCGGTGAGGAGGTTTCCCGATGGACTTTGCGAGACTCGTCCCTTCGGAATTCGAGCGGATCGCTTTAGAAGCGCGTGCGCGCATCGCCTCGGCCGCCGACGAGGCTGCCCTTGAGGGGTTGCGCGTCGAATACCTCGGAAAGCGGGGCGTCCTTTCGCTCGCCCGCGAGCGTCTGCGGCAACTTCCGCCGGAAGAGCGTCCCGTCGCAGGTCGGGCGCTCAACGCCGCGTGGGAAGAGGTGGAGCGTGCGTACGAGGAGCGCCGGGCCGCGCTTCGGACGGAAGAGACGCGGCGACGCCTAGAAGCGGAACGACTCGACCTTTCCCTCCCGGGAGAGCCGTACCCCCTCGGGGCGGCACACCCGATTTCGCGCGTGATCGAGGAGGTCGAGGAGATCTTTCTCCACCTCGGCTATTCCGTCGTCGAGGGACCGGAGGTGGAGTGGGACCTCTACAACTTCGAACGCCTGAACATCCCCCCCGACCACCCGGCGCGGGACATGCAGGACAGCTTTTACCTGGCGGAGGACGTCCTCCTTCGCACGCACACTTCGCCCGTGCAGGTTCGCACGCTCCTCGCCCGCGGAGGCGGACTGCCCGTCCGCATCGTCGCTCCGGGTACCGTGTACCGTCGCGACGAGGACGATGCCACCCACTCACACATGTTCACGCAGGTGGAGGGCCTCGTCGTCGACGAAGGGGTGAGTCTGGCCGACCTCAAGGGCACGCTTCTCGCCTTTGCCCGAGCCTTCTTCGGGGAGGGGACGCGGATCCGCCTGCGGCCGAGCTTCTTCCCGTTTACGGAGCCGAGCGTCGAAGTGGACGTCTCCTGCCACAAGTGCGGAGGCGTTGGATGCAACGTCTGCAAGTTCACGGGGTGGATCGAGGTCTTGGGCGCGGGGATGGTGCACCCGGAGGTCCTCCGCGGGGCGGGGTACGATCCGGAACGCGTGTCCGGCTTTGCCTTCGGCCTCGGCGTCGAACGTCTGGCGATGATCAAGTACGGCGTGGAGGACATCCGTTCTTTCTACACGGGAGACGTGCGCTTCCTGCGTCCGTTCCGTGTACATGCGTGATGACGCGACATTCCGACGGAGGGTGGGCAGAGGATGCGTGTTTCGCTTTCCTGGCTTTCGGACTACGTGGACGTCTGGGACATGGGCCCTCATGAGCTCGCCCGACGTTTGACCATGGCGGGACTTGAGGTAGATGCCGTAGAGGCGCGCAACCGCGGGGTCGAAGGGGTGATCACCGCACGGGTGGTGGACGTCTCCCCGCACCCCAACGCCGACCGGCTCGTCGTCGCCCGTGTCGAAGCGAGAGGGAACACGTACACGGTCGTAAGTGGGGCGCCGAATGTCCGTGTAGGGAATGTCGTCCTCTTTGCTCCGCCCGGAGCCAAGCTGCCCGGCCTTGCGCTCGAAACCCGGGAGTTTCGCGGCGTCCTCTCTCAAGGGATGCTCGTCTCCTTCCGCGAGCTCGGCCTCGACGACGACCTTCTCCCTCGGGAGCTCCGGGAAGGGATCTACGTATTTCCTCCTGGTACAGGCGTCGGGATGGACGGGGTTCAGGCCTTGGCCCTCGACGACGTCGTCCTCGTCCTCGACCTCACGCCCAACCGCGCCGACGCTCTGAGCATGCTCGGCGTGGCGTACGAGGTTGCGGCCCTTGTGGACCGCGAGGTCTATGAGCCCAAGGTTCCCTTCTTTTTCGAGGAACCGCATGCGGACGTCCGCGTACGAGTCGAGGCTCCCGCCGACGCGCCTGTGTATTTCGGGCGTCTCATCGAAGGGGTGCGCATTGGACCTTCGCCCCAATGGCTCATAAACCGCCTCCTCGCGGCGGGGATCCGCCCGCTGAACAACGTCGTAGACGTGACGAACTACGTGATGCTGGAGTTCGGCCAGCCACTCCACGCCTTCGATGCCGACGCGATCGCGAGCGGGGAAGTTTTGGTCCGCCCGGCGCGGGAAGGGGAAAGGATCGTCACTTTGGACGGGAAGGAGCGCGTCCTCCGAGAGGGCATGCTCCTCATCACAGACGGAGGCCGTCCCGTGGGGATTGCCGGTGTGATGGGCGGTGCGAACTCGGAGATCACGGAGGGGACCACGCGCGTCTTTCTCGAGTCCGCCTACTTCCGCCCTGCGCAAATTCGCCGCACGGCTCAGGCGCTCGGCCTACGCTCTGAAGCCTCGCGGCGCTTCGAACGCGGGGTCGACCCCGGGCGCGTCCGCGCCGCCCTCGATCGCGCCGCAGGGCTCATCGTCCAGATCGCCGGCGGGCGCGTCGTCGGAGGCATCGTCGGCGGTGTATTTTCCGAGGTGGACCTGCCCAAACCGGCACGCGTCGAGCTTTCGGAAAAGAAGCTCTACACCTTGTTCGGAACGCGCCTTCCGCGCGAGCAGGTGGAGGGCATCTTCCGGCGCCTCGGCTTTCCCGCCGTCTCCACCCCGGAAGGTTGGACGGTGGAAGTCCCTACGCGCCGCCTCGACGTACGCATCCCCGAAGATCTCGTAGAGGAAGTCGCGCGCCTCGTCGGCTACGAGGAGATCCCCGCGGCATCGCCGGGCGGCGTCGTGGACGGACGGGGGAGGGACTTTGCGCAGGAACTCCGACGCCGCCTCCGGCACACCCTCATCCGCTGGGGATTTTTCGAACTCTACTCCTACCGCCTCTTGTCCGAGGCAGAGCTTGGGCGTTTCCCCGCCCTCCTTCCTGCCGGACATGGGGAGGAATGGGCGACGGTCGGGCCTGCGGACGCTTTGCGGGTGCTCCACCCCATGAGCGACGCCCACGTGTATTTGCGCCCAAGCCTCCTTCCCTCACTCCTTGCCGCCGCTCGGTACAACGCCAGTCGCGGAGAACGCGACCTACGTCTCTTTGAGGTAGGGCCCGTCTTTTTCCCGCGTGGGGAGGGAGGGGATCCGTTTGATCACGTCCCGCGCCCCCACCACACCCCCGCACGCGAAGTTCTCCACCTCGGGCTTCTCCTCGCGGGCGAAAAAACCCCCCTTCACTGGCGCGGTTTACGACGAAGCGTCGATGTCTACGACGCGAAGGGGGTTTTCGAAGGGCTCCTCGCGCTTTTTGGGATTCGGGCTGCATGGGACGTAGTCCCTCGGGTTCTTCCGGGTCTACATCCGGGAAGGACGGCAGAACTTCGCGTAGGCGGGGAACCCGTGGGCCTCGTGGCGGAGGTTCATCCGGAAGTCGCCGAGGAGTACGATCTCTATCGGCCGGCAGTCCTCGAGGTAGACCTCGAACGCCTCTTCTCATTTGCCTCGCCCGAAGTTCAGGCGGAGGAGGTACCCCGATTTCCCGGCGTGCGCCGCGACCTGAGTTTTTTTGTCTCGGAAGAGGTTTCCGCGGCGGCCCTCCTTCGCGCCGCCCGTTCGGCCGCCGGGGAAGAACTCGAAGACGTCGTGCTCTTCGACGTCTACCGCGGGGAAAGGGCGCCGCAGGGGAAGCGTTCGCTCGCCCTCGCCTTTTTCTTCCGCAGATTGGATCGCACGCTCACAGACGAAGAGGTCGACGTGCGGATGGAGGCGATTCGCCGCGCCTTGGAAGCCGAGTTTCCCGTGGAGTGGCGAACGGCCTAAGGGAGGCGGGCCGCCCGTGCGCGCCGCATCGCCTACCGCACGAGGAGATTGGGGGAGATAGGCGGTGAAGCGGACCACGACGGCCCGGGTAAAGATCTTCGGCGATACGTACCACCTCAAAGGGGATGCGACGGAACAGCACCTCCACCGCCTGGCGGAAATGGTCGATCAGCGGATGCGGGAGATTGCTGCGCGAAGTCCCCACCTCGACGTTCCGCGGGTTGCGGTGCTGGCCGCCCTATCCTTTGCCGACGAAGTTCTCCGTCTTCGGCGCGAGCTCGACGAGGTGTACGAGCTTCTCGAGGAGGAAACCGAGGGAAAATCTACGGAAAGCCCTCCTCCCGAAGGAGGGGGGACATAGCTTACACAGACCGATCGCCCGGAATGCCTTCGTCCTCGGTTCGGGAGGGTCCGGCCGCCGCAGGTCGTTCCCCTTCGGCGGCTGGGCGGGGATACGGGTTCAGGTGGACGAGCACTTCGCGGATGCGGGGGTCGTCGGCGATGAGAGCTTCCTTTACCGCGCGCCCCAGTGCGTGCCCTTTGGCGACCGTGAGGTTTTCGTCCACGGCGATGCGCAGGTCGACGAGGACGTAGTGGCCATGCGTACGCGCCCGCAGGCGGTCGATGTTCCGTACTTCGGGGAAGCTCCGGACGATCCGGGCGTACCTCTCGAGGGTTTCCACGGGAAGCGTTCGCTCCATGAGGATGTCGCCGGTTTCCCGGAGGAGATTGTAGGCCATGCAGAGGATGAGGGCGGCCACGACGAGGCTTCCTACTGCGTCGGCGTGACGAAACCAGGCGAAGGGGGTGGCACACACGAGGTACGAGCCGAGGATGCCCAAGGCGGCCGCCAGGGAGCCCCAAATGTCCGACCGATGGTCCAGGGCTACCGCCTGCAGGGCGTAACTCGAAAGGCGCTCGGCTTCGCGTATCGTCGCGCGGTAGAGGATTCCCTTGAGGACGAGGGAGAAGAGCGCGGCCGCGAGGGTTTCCCACGAGGGAATTGGAGGTTCGGGATTTCTCAAGGAGGCGATTCCCTGCACCGCGAGGAGAAGCGCAACAGCGCCGAGAAAGGCGGCGACGCCCGCGGCGGCGAGCACCTCGGCCTTTCCGTGTCCGTACGGGTGGTCCTCGTCCGGCGGCTTTTCCGCAACGCGTGCGCTCAGCGCACCCACGCTGCCGACGAGGAGGTCCGCCACGTTGTGTATCCCGTCGGCAAAGAGCGCCCGGCTCTGCCCCGCCCAGCCGAGGACGAGCTTGAGCAGCGCGAGGAAGGCGTTTCCCAGGGTGCTCAAAATCCCGAGGCGCGCTTCAATTCGGGCTCGCGTTCGATCGTCTTCCATCTGTCTCTTGCGCCGTATGGATTTGCGAGAACCCCGGCGCGTCGGTCACCTCCGATGGGGCGTTTACTTAGATACTAGCAAGTTCCCAATTTATAGTCAAAAATTTTTGTATTTCAATTTTTCCTCGTATCTCCAACATTTCCTCCCGCGGGCAAAGGACTTTCCTTCGGCCAACGCGGGGCCGGAGACGGGAAGGGGGAGACGGCGGTGCCGGACGGGGTGTGGGGGGTATATGTTCCCGTTGGGGTCGTCCTCGTCCTCGTCGTGGTTGCGTTCGGTTCGGGCTGGTGGGCGGCGCGGCGTTTTTCTCGCGGAGGCGGGGCTTCCGAAGACCGCATGTTCGCCACCCTCGACCGACTCGCGCGTTCCCTCGAATCGGAGCAGCGGACGTTCGTCCAGCAAATGGGCCTCTTAAGCGAGCGGCTCTTGGACCTCGTCGCAGGGAGCGAAGGCCGGCTCGAACGCCTCGAGGCGCGCGTCGCCGAAGAACTTCACCGAATTCGTGACGAAAACGAACGCACTCTGGAATCGCTTCGCCGCACGGTCGACGAGAAGCTCGAGACGACGCTCGAAGCGCGCATCAATGCCTCGTTTCGTCTCGTGAGCGAGCGGTTAGAAGAGGTTCACAAGGGGCTCGGGGAGATGCGCGCCCTCGCAGAGGGCGTGGGGGACCTTCGTCGGATTCTCGCCAACGTGAAGCGCCGGGGCGTACTCGGGGAGGTCCAACTGGAAAACATCCTTTCCGACATCCTCCTTCCCGAGCAGTACGCCCGCGAAGTGCGCGTGAATCCGAACTCGGAAGAGCGCGTGGACTTTGCCGTCCGCCTTCCCGGTCGGACGGCGGGGGAAGGGATGTGGCTGCCGATCGACGCGAAGTTCCCCCTTGCCGACGTGGAGGCGTACCTCGCGGCGGAGGAAGGGGGGGACCCCGAGGCCGTGCGCCGGGCGCGTCGGCGTTTCGTCGAACGCCTTCGCCTGGAGGCCCAAAAGGTTCGGGAAAAGTATGTCGTTCCCCCACATACTACGGATTTCGCCCTCCTCTTTTTGCCCTTTGAAAGCCTGTACGCGGAGGCGTTGCGCGAGCCGGGGCTTTTTGAGACGCTTCAGCGGGATTGGCGGGTCGTGCTCGTGGGGCCGACGACGCTCGCGGCGATTCTTCACAGTCTCTCCCTCGGCCTTCGCACGGTGGCCATCGAGCGGCGCGCGGGCGAGGTTTGGGAACTCCTCCGGCGCGTTCAGGCGGATTTTTCCCGCCTCGCCGACCTCCTCTCGCGTACACGCCGCAAGCTCGACGAGGCGTTGCGCGCGGTAGACGCCGCCGAACTCGAGCGCGAGCGCCTCTCCCGCCGCCTGCGCGGCGTCTTCGACTTGCCGGAGGAGGTGTCGGACCGTGCCCACGGGGAACGCCTACCGGCCGACGCCGACGGCGGACGCGGGGCCGACACTTCCTTTCTTGCTTCCGAAGATGAGGAAAGGTACACTTAAGGTACTCCGTCTTTCGGCACACATTTGCCGGAACCGGGGACGTTCCTTCGGGGCAGGGTGGAATTCCCGACCGGCGGTGATGCGCCGAAGTCTTGGCCCTTTGCAGCGACCGGACTTCGGCCAGAGCCCGCGAGCCTGCCGGCAGGAATGTCGGCGGGCAGGATCCGGTGAAATTCCGGAGCCGACGGTGAAAGTCCGGATGGGAGAAGGAACGGACGGCGGTTTTTCTCGTGGCCCGAGTTCGCTCTTTCCGGGCCGGGCGTGTCCCGGGGTTCTTCGTCGCGACCGTTATCGCGGTGAGGACTCGGGGGCTTTCCAGGTGTGCGCCCGGGTTCGCTGGTGCGTCTTCGGGTTGAAGGCCGTGCGTTCTTCGTTCTCCTGCACCCAACCCGCCACGGAGGGACGTGGCGGGTTTTTTCGTGCGTAGGGAAGCCCCTTCCCCGACCGACGAAGGAGGTGGCTTTGTGTCCGATGCGAAAGGCCTCGGTGCGTCTGCTTTCTTTGGCGTAGGCGCCTCGGGCTATCCGACGTTTCCGGGGCTCGCTCCCCTCCTTCCGCTTCCGGTGGCGGCGGGGGCGGTGGGGACGGACGTCTGCGACGACCCCGATGTTTCGCCCCTCGACCGCCACTTTATGGGCTTCGCCATCTCCCTGGCTGCTGCCGTGGAGGGCCAGACGGCGCCAAATCCCAACGTCGGCTGCGTTCTCGTGCGCGACGGGCGCATCGTCGGCATCGGGGCGCATCTCCGCACGGGCGAACCGCATGCGGAAGTGCACGCCCTCCGCATGGCCGGCGAGGCGGCGCGCGGTGCCACGTGCTACGTCACCCTCGAACCTTGTAGCCACTGGGGACGTACGCCGCCCTGCGCGGTGGCGCTGCGGGATGCCGGGGTTCGGCGCGTGGTCGTCGCCCTGCGCGACCCCAATCCCCTCGTCGCGGGCGAAGGACTGCGCATCCTCCGCGAGGCGGGGGTGGAGGTTCGGGAAGGGGTGTGCGCGCGGGCGGCGCGCCGCGTCCACGCCGCGTACCTCACGCGCGTGGAGCGGGGCCGGCCTTGGGTGACGGTCAAGGTGGCCATGACCTTGGACGGGAAGATCGCCACGCGAACGGGCGAGAGCCGCACGATCACGGGCGGGGAAGCGCTCCGGGCGGTTCACTACCTCCGCCTGCGCCACGACGCCATCCTTGTGGGGGCAAACACCGTACGCCGTGACAACCCCCGCCTCACCGTGCGTCTAGGGGGCGAAGGCCAGGAATTTGGTAAGCTGCGCGTCGTTCTCTCACGTTCCCTCGACCTCCCCACCGATGCCGAGCTCTTTCGCGACGGGGTCGCCCCTACGCTCGTCGCCACGGGAACGGAGGGAGATCGGGAAGTCGAACGACGACTCGGGAGTTTGGGGGTGGAGGTCGTCCGCCTACTGGCCGAGGACGCCGAGGGCCAGGTCGACCTCCACGCTCTTCTCGCCCTCCTTGCCGAACGCGGGGCAAACGCCCTCCTCGTAGAGGGAGGCGGAGAAACGATCGCCCAGTTCGTCTCCCGCCGCCTCGTGGACCGTTTCGTCGTCTTCGTCGCCCCGCGCCTTTTGGGTGGGCGGGAGGCCCCGGGGTGGCTGGCAGGGGAAGGGGCGGCCGCGCTCGCCGAAGGGATTTCCCTCGAGTGGGAGGGAACCGCGCGGTTTGGCGCGGACTTCGTCTTCGTGGGCCGTCCCACGTCCCAAGAACGGTGACTCGTTCGCTGCGGTTGGAAGTTCAAGAGGAGATCGACATCCGGGGGGAGCGGCCAATGTTCACGGGACTTGTAGAAGGTACCGCGCGCATTCGGAGCCTGGAGCGCCAAAGCGTCGAACAGGGGGAGGCCGTGCGCCTCGTACTCACGGAACTTCCGTGGACCGAACTTCCCGCCGTGGGAGACAGCGTCGCCGTGGACGGCGTCTGCCTGACGGTGGAATCTCGAGGGGCGGACTCGCTCGTCTTTCACCTCATGCCGGAGACGGTCCGCAGGACCACCTTTGCCCACGCGTTTGTCGGCATGCGGGTGAACGTAGAGCGGGCGCTTCGCGCCGGGGAACCGCTTGGAGGCCACGTCGTCACCGGGCACGTCGACGTGGTCGCCCGCATCGCGGAGGTGGAAGAGGAGGCGGACGGCTCGCGCCTTGTGAGGTTCGTCCTTCCTGCGGACTACGCCCCTTACCTCGCCCCCAAGGGCTCGGTAGCCGTAGACGGCGTGAGCCTCACAGTGGTCGACGTGGGATCGCCCGACGGTCGGGAGGTTTCCTTTTCCGTCGGCCTCATCCCCCACACCCTCGCTGTCACGACCTTGGGGACAAAGGGGCCCGGCTCCACCGTAAACGTCGAGGTGGACGTCCTCGCCCGCTACGTCGTCGAAGCCGTGCGGCGGTTTCTGCCGTCCGCGGGAACGTAGCCCCTATGGCGCCGCTTCGGTTCTTTCCAACCGCGCTTCGATCCTTACAAATGCCCGATATCGAGGAGGTGTCTCGTGTGCGGGGAGCGCAGCTGCGGGTAGAGGCGGCCGTTCGCGCCCTTCGCCAAGGGCTTCCCGCGATCGTCCACGACGACCGCGATCGCGAAAACGAGGGAGACTTCGTCCTTCTCGCCGAGCACGCCACCCCCGATGTCGTCCACTTCATGCTGCGCGAGGGGCGCGGACTCCTCTGCGCCCCTCTAGACGCGGAACGCGCCCGCGAACTCGCCCTACCGCCCATGGTGGCAAAGTCCCAGGATCCTAAGGAAACGGCCTTTACCGTCTCCATCGACCACATCTCCGTAAATACGGGGATTTCCGCGCGCGAGCGGGCCCTCACCTTGCGTGCCCTTGCCAATCCATCCGCCCGCCCGGAGGATTTCCGCCGCCCGGGGCACGTCTTCCCCCTCGTGGCACGTCCTGGGGGCGTACGCGAACGCCGAGGCCATACGGAGGCGGCAATTGAACTCGCCCGCCTCGCGGGCGCACGCCCGGCGGCGGCGATCATCGAGATCTTGGACGAAACCGGGGAGCCCGCGTCGCTCTCGTACCTCGAGCGTCTCGCGGCGCGGGAAAACCTCCCCCTCCTCACCGTCGAAGACATCGCCAGGGTCGTGGCAACGCGGGACAGTGCAGAAAGTGGTTCGGTCGGGCATTTGTCCGCCTCGCCTTCTCTGGCAAGTGCGGACGGTACGGCTCCGAGAACGGGCGGCGCGGTTTCCGCCGTGCGCCTCCCTCGCCTCGAACGGAGCGACATCGTACACCTCCCGAGCGAGTACGGCGCCTTTCGTGCGGTCGCCTACCGGGAACCGGGAGCCACCCTTTTGGCTTCGGATACTTGCACCGCCCGTGAGCACCTCGCCCTGTGGAAGGGGGACATTTCTCCCGACCGGCCGATCTTCGTGCGCATTCACTCGGAGTGCCTCACGGGCGACGTCTTCGGCTCCTACCGTTGCGATTGCGGCCCCCAACTCGAAGCCGCCCTCGCGCGCATCGAGGCGGAGAGCGGGGTTCTCGTCTACCTCCGACAGGAAGGGCGGGGGATCGGCCTCTACGAAAAGCTCCGGGCCTACGCCCTGCAAGAACGTGGCTTTGACACGGTGGACGCCAACCTCGTCCTTGGGCATCCGGTTGACGCCCGCGACTACGACGTAGCCGCCGCGATCCTCTTCGACCTCGGCGTTCGGCGCGTGCGCCTCCTCACGAACAACCCGGACAAAGTGGAAGCCCTGAGGCAGTACGGCGTCGAGGTCGTCGAGCGTGTACCCTTGGAAATCCCCCCGCGAGAGGAGAACCGCCGCTACCTCGATGCGAAGAAACACCGCCTCGGACACCTCCTTTCTCATCTGTGAGGTACCGAGGACTTCCTCATGAGGGACGCATCGGGTCTCGCATCCTTTATCCGGCTCGGATTTGGAGGCAAGGAGGGGTTTTACGTGCTCGACCGCGACGGTACGCGTCCGTACCCTTCGGGAACGGCGCTCGAAGGCCGACTCTGGGGAGAGGGACTCACCTTTGCCCTCGTCGCCTCGCGCTTCAACGAGTTTTTCGTACGCCCCCTCGTCCACGGGGCGCGATCCGCCCTCGTCCGTCACGGAGTTCGCCCCGAGGACATCGCCGAGATTTGGGTTCCGGGTTCGTTCGAACTCCCCTTGGCAGCCAAACGCGCGGCGGAAAGCGGTGCCTTTTCCGGGATCGTCGCCCTCGGCGTCGTCATGCGCGGCGAGACAGCCCACTTCGACTACGTCGCAGGCGAGGCGTCTTCCGGTCTCGCCCGCGTCGCGTGGGAAACCGGGGTTCCCGTGGGCTTCGCCCTCCTCACCCTCGACGATGCCGAACAGGCCGTGCATCGGGCAGGGGGAAAGGCGGGAAACAAGGGAGCCGAGGCCGCCCTGGCCGCGTTGGAGATGTCCAACCTCCTGCGCGACCTTCCCGAATTTGCCCAAAAGTTTCGACGCTGATTCCAAATGGCGCCGTATGGTAGGATAGAAGCCAGGTCTGACGGTCGGGCCCGGGGTGGGGGCGCTGCACGTGCCGCTTTGGCGGTGAGGTCGTCCCACGGAAGAACGCTTCGGACCGCGATGGGGTTTGCGAATGGTTTTGGGGGGTGCATCCGTTGAGCGCCACGAGTTCCACTGACCTTCTCGTAGGATCCCACGTCTCGTTTTCCAAAAGAGGGCTCTTGAACGCCGCCCAGGAAGCCCATTCCTACGGGGCGACTGCGTTTATGATCTACACGGGCGCTCCCCAGAACACGCTGCGCAAGCCCATGGCGAAGCAGTTCGTCGAGGAAGGCTGGGCGTACATGCGCGAAGCGGGGCTGCGGTACTTCCTCGTCCACGCCCCCTACATCGTGAACTTGGCGACGCCCAAGGAGGAGAGCTTCGCCTTCACCGTGCGCTTTCTCCAGGAGGAGATCGAGCGGACACACGAAGCGCGCACGGACCTCATCGTCGTCCATCCGGGTGCCGCCGTCGGCCAGGCAGAGGACGAGGCCCTCAAGCGGATTGCCGCCGGCCTGCGCGAAGTCCTGCGCGCGCCCCATCCCGTGCGCGTCGCCCTCGAGACCATGTCGGGGCAGGGAAGCGAGGTGGGGAGGACCTTCGAACAGCTTCGCTTCCTTCTCGACGAGGTAGGCGATCCCCGGCTCGCCATCTGCTTCGACACCTGCCACGTGTTCGCTGCAGGCTACGACATCCTCCACGACCTCGACGGCGTGCTCGAAGCCTTCGACCGCGGCCTCGGCCTCGAGCGCCTCGCCTGCGTGCACATAAACGACAGCAAATTCTCCCTTGGGTCGCGGCGCGACCGCCACGCCGTCTTGGGCACGGGGTATCTGGGGTTTGCGGCGGTCTACCGCGTCGTCCACCACCCGGCCCTCGCCGGCCGTCCGTTTATTTCGGAGACGCCGTGGGTGGGCACGAAAGGTCAGGAGCGACCCATGTACGAGGCGGAAATCGCCCTCCTCGCGGGGTGGGCACGCCGCCGGTTTGGAGAAACGTTTGTCCACGACGTGGAGGCACTTCGGAGCTTTTTTGTAAAACAAGGGATCTCTTCGCTTCGTTCCTTCGTCCTCGAAGGGTGGGAGGCCGTTCGCGCGAAGAAGGCCAAACTCGAGCCTTTCGACGACCTTTACGGGCGGGTGCGGGAGGCAGGGCTTTTCCCCGATCTGGGCGAAGAACGTGTACGCCACCGGATCGTAGGCGCCATCGCCGTAGACGAGTTGGGAGAAGGAGTGCTCGCTGGGTAAGTCTGTCTCCAGTCCCCCGAACGGATCCAGATCCTTTTTGCGGTTTTGGGAGGTGGGCCCTTTGGCGAATTCGCAAAAAACCCCGGTACCGCTTCGCAGCCTCATCGCCCGTGCCTTCCGCGGCCCCGCCCTCGCCCTCGTCCTCCTCGCGGGTGCGGCCGTGTTCCTTTCCTTTTTTGCACCCAAGTTGTGGATTCACCCGTACGTTCGCGGCTCCTTCCGCGTGCTCACGATCGTCTTCGTCTTTTGGGGACTTTACGCCTTTGCGGGTCAGGTTCCCCTGTGGGAGCGCATCCTAAATCTCAGGGTTACGGAAGAAGAAAAGGCCCACCGCGCGCTCCTCGTTCCCATTTTTTCCTGGACCACGCGCCTTTTCCTCGTCCTCGTGGGTGCGGGGATGGTGCTTCAGGAATTCGGCTACCGGATCGATACACTGGTCGCCGGGCTCGGTCTCGGTGGTCTGGCGGTCTCCCTGGCAGCGCGCGACACGCTCGCCAACTACTTCGGCGGGATCGTCCTCATCGGCGAGCGCACCTTTGCCGTAGGCGATTGGATCGAGTTCGGTGACGTGTCGGGAACGGTGGAGACCATGAACTTCCGGAGCACGAAGATTCGGTCCCTGGACGACACGCTTGTCACCGTGCCCAATGCCGTCCTCGCCCAAGCAAACATCAAGAACTGGGGGCGCGTGCGCCACCGCATGGTGCGCTACACCCTTTCCCTCCCTACCAGCCTCGCCGCCTCTGTCGTGCACGCCTTTCTCGCCGAACTCGAAGACCTCCTCCGGCGCGATCCGAACGTCCTGGACGAGGGTCGGATCCTCGGTGTGGAGTCGCTCGACGGGGGGCGCATTGTCATTCACGTGCGCTTTTACGTGCGCACAGCGGACTTTTCCCAGTGGTTTGCCTACCGAAGCGAGCACTTCCTCATCCTCGGGGAACTTCTGCGGAAGTTCGGCGTTTCCGCACAACCGCCGCTTCAGGAGGTTCTTCTCACGGAAGGGACGCAAATCCTGCCGCCCGAAGGGACGTTCCCACCCCGAAGCGCTTAAGCCTTCCCAACTCTTTTGAACGGCCCGGAACCCGTGTAGGGCGTTTTTTCGAAAATGCGGCGAGTAGTATAATGGGCGTCGGCACCGCCTTCCCGTCCCCTTCAGGGGTAGGGCGGGAGAAAAGGGGTCGGGCGATGACGCGGATTCTCCAGACTTCTTTTTGGATCATGGTGATCACGCTCGTAAGCAAGTTCTTGGGGTTCTTACGGGAGACGGCCATCGCGAAGTACTTCGGGGCGACGTCCGAAGCCGACGCCTTCTTTGTCGCCTTTTCCATCCCCGGCGTGCTTTTGGCGACGGTCGTCGCCGCCGTCGGGACTACGTTCATTCCGGTGTACGAACGACTGAACGGAAACAAACGCGACCGCTACCTGGCCAACCTGACGAATATTGTCGGGCTCTTTTCCCTTCTCCTTTTCGTCGTGAGTTACCTCTTCGCTGGCCCCCTCGTGCGGCTGTTTGCCCCGGGTTTTCCCGAAGATACCTTTGCCCTCGCCGTACGGCTCGAGCGGATCTTCCTCCTCAGCGTGCTCTTTTTGGGGTACACCGCCCTCTTTTCCGCCTACCTGCAGGTGAAGGGAAAGTTCCTCTTTCCCGCGGCCGTGGGGATCCCGTTCAACCTGATCCTCGTAGGAACGTTGTTTGCCGTGGGGAGTCGTCTGGATATCGTAGGGTTTATGTGGATTGCCGTCGTGGCGACCTTTTCCCAGTTCCTCCTCGTCGCCTTTCCCCTGCTTCGCGTGGGGTATCCATATCGCCCCGTTCTCGACTTTCGCGAGGAGGGTTTTCGTCAGACGCTCGTCCTCTTTTCCCCGGTCGTCATCGGTACCGCGGCCTCTCAAGTGGCCGTGATGGTGGACCGGATGCTCGCCTCGGGTCTTCCGGCCGGGAGCGTTTCTGCGCTCAACTACGCGAACAAGCTCATGCAGTTTACCTATGGCGTGTTGGCCACGTCTCTCTTCGTCGTCCTCTTTCCCCACTTTACGCGGATTGCCGCCAGGGAGGGTACGGAAGAACTCTCCCGCACCTTGCGACGCACGCTGGAGGGCCTCCTCCTTTTCCTCCTCCCCGTCACGGCCGGGAGCGTCGTCCTCGCTCTACCCGTGGTCCAGGTGCTCTTCGAGCGGGGCGTGTTTACGCGCGAGGCGACGACGATCACCGCACCTCTCTTCGCGCTCTTTTCCTTGGGCCTCTTCGGCCTTTCGCTCCGCGACCTATGGATGCGGGCGTTTTATGCCTTGCAAGACACACGCACACCTATGTGGAACAGCGTCTTCTCCGTGGCCTTGAACATCGCCCTTAACCTCCTTCTCGTCGGGCCTTTAGGCGCCCAAGGGCTGGCCTTGTCGACGTCCGTAAGCTTTACCGTGGCCGCTTTCCTCCTGCACCGCGACCTTGCGAGGCGGATCGGTCAGCTTTGGGACGCAAATCTTCGCGCCGCCTCGTTCCGGGCCGTCCTGGCGACCGGAGGGCTTACGCTCGCCTTGCTTCCTGTTCCGTACGTATTTCCCTACGACACGCGGTTTTTTGTCCGGATCCTCCTCCTCCTCGCCGTCATCGCCTCAGGAGCGGCCCTATACGCATTCCTCCTCTACGTCCTCGGCGACCCAACTGTCCGGCGGGTCGTCGAACACGGGCGGAGTAGGATCTTCGCCCTGCGGGGGAAGTCTCCCCGCGAAATGTGGGAGAGCGGGAAGCGCCTCTTCCTCGAACGCCTTCGGAACTAGGTGCACGGACCTTAATGAGAACGCCAACGCCTACGGACGTCTTCGTCTCGCGATTTGGAGGGAACGCGAAATGGACCGCAAGGAGTCGCTCCTCGCCCTTTTACGCAGGGCCCAAGGCCCCGTAAAGGGGAGCGAGCTCGCCCGGGCGCTCGGCGTGAGCCGGCAGACGCTCGTGCAGGACATCGCGTTTTTGCGCAAAGACGGGTACCGCATCCTCTCGACGACGCGGGGGTACCTCCTTGAAGAGGCACCCCCGAAAGAACATGAAGTCATTGGAATTTCCCATCCTCCCGAGCGCCTCAGACGGGAGCTCGAGATTCTCGTCGCGCACCACGTGGAGGTGGCGGATGTGATCATTGAGCACCCGGTATACGGGACGCTTCGGGCGGAGCTCGGGATCCGCACGCCCAAAGACATAGAGACCTTCATGAAGAAGTGGCGGGCGAGCCATCTCCCCCTCCTCAGCGAGATCACCGGAGGCCACCACTACCACACGCTTGTGGCGGAAGAACCGGAATACATCGAGAAGGCGATTCGCGCCCTGGAAGACGAAGGGTTTCCCGTAGAACGAACGTAGGGAGGTTCAACCTCCGTAGGAGAACCCCGTTTCGCGCAAGGTGAGCGTCTCTACGCCTTCCCGGTGAACCCCGGCGTCGACCACCTCTCCGACGTAGAGGACGTGGTCGCCGACGTCCAAGCGCTCCACGACGCGGCACTCGATGTAGCTTACGGCATCTTCAAAGATCGGGCATCCCGTGACTCCGGTTCGGAAGGGGTACCCCCCGAGCTTGCCGTCCTCTACCTGCACAGGGCCGAAGAACGTCTGGGCGAATTCCTTGGCGCCCGTCGGGAGGAAGTTCGCGCTGAAGACGCCGGAAGCTGCGATTTCTCCTTCCGCGCGCGACCCCTTCTTTGCGGCGAGGGCCACCCGCGGGGGCTCGAAGGACACCTGAGTGAGCCAGTTGGCGGCAAAGGCGTTTGGACCTTGTTCGCCCTTCGTTCCTACGACGTACAATCCGTAGACGATGCCCCGTAGGGCCGCCTTTCGCGCCTTCGGATCCACGAAAATCCCTCCCCGTTCGTCCGTGTAGACGTGCTCTTGCGCCCACCCGCGGTTTCCGCGCGGGGTGGACGTTGTCTTGCCGTACATCTAGATTGTACCCTGCAGGGTATCCGTTGCGCATGGTACGAAGTGCGGCGCGGCGTATGTGGATTCTTTGGCGGCGTGTGCGGTAAGATGAATTCCAAGGCGTTGCAAGGCGTCGGTTCCGCGTTTCGGAGGGTGAGGGGGTGGCGGGGTGGACAACCTCGAGATCGCCTGGGTTCTCTCGCGCATCGCCGACTACTACGAAATCCTCGGCGAAAACGCATTCCGCGTGAACGCCTACCGCCGCGCGGCGGAGACCATAGAGCGCCTCGATCGACCGGTCGCGGAGGTACTCGAGAATCTCCCCGGCGTGGGGAAGAGCATCCGTGCGATACTCGAGGAGCTTTTGACCACGGGGGAATCGCAGCTCCTCCGCTCGCTCGAGGAACGCGTCCCCGGCGACCTCCTCCGCCTCTTGGACGTTCCTGGCATCGGACCGCGGACGATCTACCGCTTGTACACCGAACTCGGACTCACCACCGTGGAGGAAGTGCGGGCCGCCGCCGAGGCAAAGAAGATCCGCACGCTCAAGGGATTCGGCGGGAAAGTCGAGGCCCGAATTCTCGAAGGCATTCGCGCCATGGGGAAGCGGCGCGAGCGCGTATCCCTTGCTGAGGTCTATCCTCTGGCGCAGGCGCTTGTCGCCCAGATTCGACGGATTCCCGGGGTGCTCGATGCGGTCGTAGGAGGAAGCATCCGCCGAGTCGAGCCTACGATCGGCGACATCGACATCGCCGTAAAGACGACATCGCCCGAAGAGGTCTCCGAGCGCATCGTCCGCCTTCGGGGCGTGCGGGAAATCCTCGCCCGCGGAGGGGACGTTCTCTCCTTTCAGTACGAGCTCCTCTGGCCCATCCGCGTGGACATCCGCTTCTTTGCCCCGGAGATCTTCGGCTCCGGACTCGTCTACTTCACGGGAGACAAGGAACACAACATCTACCTTCGGCGCTTGGCCAAAGGTCGGGGGTACCACCTGAGCGAGTGGGGATTCGAGCGCGAAGCGGACCCGACCGATCGCGTTCTCTGTCCGGAAGAAGTGGACGTCTACCGCTTTTTAGACCTCTTCGCCCCAACGCCAGAACTCCGCATCGGCGATATGCCCTTCCGTCCGGAAAACCGGGAGCGGATCCCCCACCTCGTGCGCCTCGAAGACATTCGCGGCGATTTGCACATGCACACGGATTACTCCGACGGCGGCGACACCTTGGAAGCCATGGCCCGTGCGGCCCTCGCCCGCGGGTATGCGTACATTGCGATCACCGACCACTCCCGGTCGCTCAAGGTAGCCGGGGGCCTCTCCCTCGAGCGTCTGCGCGAGCAAGGGGAGGAAATCCGCCGTTTGGAAGAGCGGCTTTCCGAGGAAGCGGGCCGTCCGTTTGTCATCCTGCGCGGCGCCGAAGTGGACATCCTTCCTGACGGCTCCCTCGACCACGAGGACGAGGTCCTCCGCGAGCTCGACCTCGTGGTCGCCTCGGTGCACACGCACTTTCAGCAGTCGCGCGAGGAGATCACCGCGCGGATCGTGCGCGCCGCCCGCCACCCCTTTGTCGACATCATCGGTCACCCTACGGGCCGCGTGTACGGGCGCCGAGACGCCTACGCCCTCGACGTCGAAGCCCTCGTCGCGGCGGCACAGGAAAGCGGGGTGACCTTGGAACTCAATTCCCACCCTTACCGCCTCGACCTCGGTCCGCCCCACCTCGCCCTCGCGCAGGAGCACGGCGTCCGTATCGCCATCAATACGGACGCCCACAACGTCGAAGGTCTTGAGGACATGTTTTTCGGCGTAGCCACGGCGCGCAAGGCCTACGTCCTCCGGGATTCGGTGATCAACACCTGGGACTTTCCGCGCCTGTGGTCCTACCTTCGGCGCAACCGAGGACCTTCTCCCTACCGCGGCCGAGAAGTGTAGGCAGGTGATGTTTGACCCTACGCCAGACGATGTGAGGAGGGAAAACGTGTCGGCAGGGGAACGATCTTCCTCCGACCCCTTTGCCCCCTTTGCGGAATCCTACGATGCGTGGTACTCTACCCCTCTCGGCGCTTACGCCGATCGGGTGGAGAAGGCCCTCCTTCGCCAGGCGTTGGATCCGCTGCCCGGCGAGGAGTTCCTCGAAGTCGGCTCCGGGACCGGCCATCAGGCCCTGTGGCTTGCCGCCCAAGGCGTGCGCGTCGTTGGGGTGGAGCCCTCCGCAGCCATGCGCCGTATAGCGGAGGACAAACTCGCCCGCGCTCCGACCGAAATTCGGGATCGCGTGCGCTTTCTCGCCGGCGTCGGGGAACGCCTCCCGTTTCCGGAGGCGGGGTTTTCCGCCGTCTACGCGGTAACTGTCCTCGAATTCGTCGCCGATCCGAGCGCGGTCGTGCGGGAAATGTGGCGCGTCCTTTTGCTCGGCGGACGTCTCGTCGTGGGAGCAATCGCCGGCGAAGGGGCGTGGGGAGAACTCTACCGGGAAAAGGGCCGCGACCCCGAAAGTGTGTACCACGGTGCCCGCTTTTACACGGAGGAGGAGTTTCGGGCGCTGGTCCGCGACCTACCCGGAGCCGGTCGTCCTACGGTCCTGCGGGGGCTTTATGTTTCACCTACTGTCCGCGAACCCGCCGGCCGGGCGTGCCTCGAGGAGCTCGAGGCTCAGGCAGAGGGGAGGGAGCGCCCGGGGTTTCTCGTCCTCCGCGTGGAAAAAATGCGGTGAGGAGGTGAGCGCGGTGAAGGTGCGCGAGCTGGAACGCCTCGAATTCGATCGCCTGCGCGCGCGCGTCGCCGAACTGGCGGACACGCCGATGGGACGACGCATCGTCGAAGAACTCCTTCCCACGACGGATGCCGGGGAAGCCGTACGCCGCCTCGCGGAGACCGAAGAGGCGCTCGCTTGCCTTCCTAAAGTTCCCTCCCTCTCCGGCGCAACGGACGTTCGGCCGTGGGTCGTGCGGGCGGAGAAGGGAGGCGTCCTCTCCCCCGAGGCGTTTCTCGCCTTGCGCGCGCACCTCCGCGCCGCGGAGCGGCTCCGCCGCGCCCTCGCCGAAGCCTCCCGCGAGCGGCCGCTTTCGCACCTTTTGGCGTACGCCGAGCGTCTCGCCTCTCTCCCCGCATTCGTCGAGGAGATAGAATGGGTGCTTGACGAGCGGGGAGAGGTCCTCGACCGCGCCTCCGAAGAGCTTCTCGAGATTCGCCGTCGTCTGCGGCAACTCGATGCCCGCGTGCGGGAGATCCTGCAGGACTACGTGCGGAATCCCGAATTTCGCCAGCACCTCCAGGAATCCGTAATCGCCTTCCGCGCGGGCCGCCCCGTCCTTCCCGTAAAGAGCGGCTCGGCTCCCGTCTTCGGAGGGAGAATTGTCGACGTATCCCAGTCCGGCTACACCCTCTTCGTCGAACCGGAGAGTGTGGTCTCCCTGGGAGACAAAAGGCAAGCGCTCGTCGCCGAAGAGGCGCGGGAAATCGAACGGATCCTACGCCGGCTGAGCCGTAAGGCGGGCGCACACGCCCGCGAACTCCTCGCCTCCCACGAAGCGCTAGGCACCCTGGATGCGATCTTTGCACGGGCGCGCTATGCAGCGGAGCTTCGCGCCACTCGACCTACCTTGCGGCCGCGGGGGCGCATCGCGCTTCGGGGTGCCCGGCATCCCTTTTTGCCCCCCGCGGAGGCCGTGGTCAACGACATCGTGTTTCCCGAGGGGGTACGGGCGCTCCTCCTCACGGGACCGAACACGGGGGGCAAGACCGTCACCCTTAAGACGGTCGGAATCTTCGCGGCGATGGCGCAGTCCGGCCTCTTCGTACCGGCCCGGGAGGCGGAGCTCCCTGTCTTCGACGGGATCTACGCGGACATCGGCGACGAGCAGAGCCTTGAGCAAAACCTGTCTACGTTTTCCGCGCATATGGGGCACATCGTAAAGATCCTCCGGCGGGCGACGGGGAACAGCCTCGTCCTTCTGGACGAGATCGGGGCGGGGACTGACCCGGCGGAAGGGGCCGCCCTCGCCCAGGCAATCCTCGACGCCCTGCTCGCCCGAGGGGCCCACGTCGTCGCCACGACGCACTACGGCGAACTCAAGGCCTATGCCCTTTCCCGCCCGGGAATCGTAAACGCCAGCGTCTCCTTCGACCTCGAAACGCTTCGCCCTACCTACGAACTGCGCATAGGCATTCCCGGCGAAAGCCACGCCCTTACGATTGCCCGGCGTTTGGGGCTGGACGAGGAGATCCTCGCCGCTGCAGAGCGGTACCTTCGGGCCGGGCGAGAGCTCTTCGGGGAGCGCATCGCGGAGCTGGAGCGTGCCCGGGCCGACCACGAACGCGCGCGGGAAGAGGCGGAAGCCCTACGCGCCCGATACGCGGCGGAGCTCGAGGCGTTGCGGCGCGAGCGGGAGGATTTCCGCCGCGAACGCGAATGGATTCTCGCCGAGGCGAGGGCGCAGGCGGAAGAGTACTTGCGCCGGGCGCGCAACGAAGCCCGCGCGATCCTTCGGGAGCTGCGCGAACTCCGCGACGAACTTTCCCGCCACGCTTCCTTCGCGCAGGGTGCGCGGGAAGGCGAGGGTTCCGAACCGCGAGCAGGAGAACTCTTGCGTGCGGCCGAGGCGGCTTACCGCCGCCTCGCCCTGCGAGGGGAGGTGCTTCCGCCGGAATTTTCCGAGGGGCAAACGGGTGAGGATGGGGGAAGCGAAAGAGTCCGTGCGGCCGAAGGGGGAAACGGGGAAGGGCAGCCCTTTCGTCCCGGAGACCGCGTCTTCCTTCCTCGATACAACCTCCAAGCGGAAGTGGTCTGGGTCACCCCCCGGGAACTCGTCGTCCGCGCCGGTTCTCTGCGCATCGGCGTCGCGCCGGAGGAGGTCGTGAGCGTGCCCGCAGGAGGCGGCGAACCGTCGCCTGTTCTCGGTGGGAAGGGGCGTCTCCCCCGTGAAGGCCAAGGCGACGAGGCGGGTGGGAACGTCCTCCGGGCGGACGCCGCGGTCCCTCCCGAGCTCGACCTTCGGGGAATGACCGTACAAGAGGCGCTGGACGCTTTGGAACACTACCTCGACCGCGCCCTTCTCGCCGGATATTCGCGCGTGTGCGTAATCCACGGACTCGGGACGGGTGCCCTTCGCCGGGCCGTGCGGGATCGCCTGCGGGAGCTCGCATACGTCCGGGCCTTTCGCGCCGGCGGTGAGGGAGAGGGCGGCGAAGGCGCGACGGTCGTCGAACTCGGCCCGTAAGGTCTCTCCGAACGAGAGGGAACGGGAGATTTTTCGTCTTGCCGTCGTCGTAGGGCCAGACCTCTTTGTCAGACTTCCCTTGCCCGTAGCGAGGGGGAAGCTACTTTACACCGAAGCGCGTACCAAGGAGGAAGGAACCGTGGAGATTTCCGCACAGCTCCAGCTCTACCCGCTCGCCGAAGAGGACTACGGGGCGGTGATCTGGCAGGCGATCGATCTTTTGCGTTCCTACGAAGGTCAAGGGCTGCGCGTCGAGGTGGGTCCCATGAGCACGCTCATCGCGGGGGATGCGGATCTCGTCTGGCGTGCCGTGCGCGAACTCTTTTCCTTTACGGCGGATGGCCGACGGATCGTGCTCGTGACGACGATGAGCAACGTATGTCCCAAACGGGTGTGATTGGCACGGCTTTGGGAACGCTTGGGAAGGGGGGAAGGGGCTTGTCGGGCACGATCGGCGGGGGAGAAGGGGCGGAGGATCGGGCAACACCCGTCGAAACTACGGACGCGAACTTTTCTCGCGAAGTTGAAGGCTTTCCGGGGTGGTGCGTCGTGGAGTTTTCCACGGCGTGGTGCATTCCCTGCCGCATGTTTTCCGAAGTGGTCAAGAGGGCGGTAGATCCCCTTCTCTCCACCGGGAAGTGCAAGTTCGTCCGGCACGACGTCGACCGCGGCCCGGCCGTCGCCGAGCGGTACGTCGTGTACGCCGTTCCCGCCCTGTACGTGTATTCCCACGGAACCGTGCGAGGGAAGCTCCTCGGGTACCACCCTGAAGACGAGGTGCGGACATTTTTGACCCGTATCGTCGGCCATCCCTGAGCGTCCCCGCGATGCGGCCGTATCGGAACCGTACTTTTACACGCATTTTACGGTAAATTTGTTTTCTATCCCGGCAGTGAATTTGCTGCCGGGATGCTGTATTTTTTTGCCCCCCTCTTGCGTTTTCCCGGACCGTCCTGTAGAATAACGCCAAACCTCTGTTATACAACGTGCTGGTACAAAAGGTGGCTGTGCACATGCGTCCTTCTGTGGCGCAAATTGCGGAGGACCCGAAATTTCGGACGTTCCTGCGCAAAAAGGTCTTCGTCCTCTGGACGGTGGTCGTCCTCTTCCTCGTGTTCTACATGCTCCTCCCCATCTTCGCGGGGTATGCCAAGCCGCTCATGGCGAAGTACGTCCTCGGGTTCGTCACCTTTGGCTACGCCTTCGGGCTTCTCTACTACCTCGTAGCCTGGGGGCTCGCTTACGTGTACGTCGTACTCTCCCGGGGATTCGACCGCGATGCACGGGCATTTGCCGAGAAGGCTACGAACGGCGCGCCGGGGACCGCTTCCGCGCTTTCCGAAGCGGCTGCGGCTCCTTCGGCCAAGGCCGCGCGGTGAGCAGGTAGGGCAAGTCGCCGGGAAAACGGTTTCTCTTTTTCGAGGTCGACGGCGGAAGGTCCGTGTGACGAAGGCAAACGCATCGAAGCGCAAAAGGGAGGAGCGAAGCGTATGGCCCACGTTTTGGGGATTTTGCTCTTTTTGGGGATCATCTTTCTCACGCTCTACATCACGTATTGGGCGGCCCAGCGCGTGCGGAGCACGAGCGAATTTTACGCTGCGGGGCGATCGCTCACGAGCTGGCAAAACGGCTTGGCCATCGCCGGAGATTACTTGAGCGCCGCTTCGTTTCTCGGGATCGCCGGCCTCGTGGCTTTACACGGCTACGACGGATTCCTCTATGCCATCGGGTTCCTCATGGGGTACGTCGTCGTCCTCTACCTCGTCGCCGAACCCCTGCGGAATTCCGGAAAGTTCACTGTCGCCGACATGCTCGCCTTTCGCCTCAACGCCCGTCCCGTTCGGAGCGCGGCGGCCCTTGTGACGATCACGATCAGCACCTTTTACCTCGTGGCGCAGATGGTGGGCGCCGGATCGATCATACAGCTCCTCATCGGGATCCCCTACGAGTGGGCGGTCTTCATCGTCGGCGTGCTCATGGTGCTCTACGTCGTGTTCGGCGGGATGCTCGCCACGAGTTGGGTGCAGATCGTCAAGGCCGTCCTCCTCCTCACGGGGACGATTCTCCTCGTCCTCTTCGTGGGCTTTGCCTTTCGTTTCAACCCTTCCGAGCTTTTCCGGCAGGTTGCGGAACAGTACGGGCCCCAGTACCTGAACCCCGGCGTGCTGTACAAGAACCCCATCGACCTCCTCTCCCTCGGCCTCGCCCTCGTTCTCGGCACGGCGGGACTGCCACACATCCTCATTCGCTTCTACACCGTTCCCACGGCACAGGACGCCCGCAAGAGTGTTCTCTGGGCTATGGGCGTGATCGGCGTCTTCTACCTCCTCATTACCTACGTCGGCTTCGGCGCCATGGTGCTCGTGGGGCCCGAACAGATCAAGGCCGCCGATAAGGGCGGCAACATGGCTGCTCCGCTCCTCGCCCTCGTTCTCGGAGGCGGACAGGGGAGCTTCGCTGGGGAGCTCTTCATGTCGGCCATCGCCGCCGTTTCCTTCGCGACGATCGTAGCCGTCGTGGCCGGCCTCGTGATCGCCGCTTCCGGGGCGTTCGCCCACGACATCTACACAAACGTGATCCGTGGAGGAAAGGTGGACGAACGAAAGCAGTTTCTCGCCGCCCGGTATACGGCTCTCGCCATCGGCGGGCTGTCCATTTTGATCGGAATTGCCGCCAAGGGGCAAAACGTCGCCCACCTCGTCGGGCTCGCCTTTGCCGTGGCGGCAAGCGCGAACTTGCCCGCGATCCTCCTCTCCCTCTACTGGAAGAGGTTTAACACGGCGGGGGCCCTTGCGGGCATGCTCGCCGGGCTCGCCACCGCCTTGGGGCTAGTGCTCGTGGGACCCAACGTGATGGGCAAGGGAGCCCTCTTTCCCCTCTCCAACCCTGCCATCGTGAGCATTCCCGTCGGATTTCTCGCCTCCGTGCTCGTGAGCCTGGCCACGCGGCCGGAGACTGAATACTCCGCCCGCTACGACGAGCTCGTGTTTCGGGCGAACACGGGCGTCGGGGCCGAGTGAAGTCGAAGGAGCGCCGGAGCCGAGAAAGTACAAGGGAGCAAGGGTTCAAAAATTTGCCTCGACGGACCCTTTGCATGGGTCGGGCAGTTGTGCTAAGGTTTTCGTATCCGAAACAGCTCACGGGAGGCGAAAGGTGCGATGGTACAGGAGCTCCGACAGGGGGAGGAAATTCTCCTGCCCGAAAATCCCAACCCCAACCTCAAGGACTACGAAGAGGCGCGTCGGACGTTTAAGTGGGAGGATGTGGGAAAGGAGTTCACCTGGTACCACACGGGCAAGGTGAACATGGCCTACGAAGCGATCGACCGCCACGCCGAATCTTGGCGGAAGAACAAGGTCGCCTTCATCTACGTAGACCGCGAGCGCGAGGTCAAGTACACGTTTGCCGAGATGAAGGAGCACACCGCGCGCGTCGCCGCGGCCCTCACCTCCCTCGGCCTCGAGAAGGGAGATCGCGTCTTCATCTTTCTCCCCCGCTCGCCGGAACTCTACATCGGAATCCTCGGGATCATCAAGGCGGGACTCGTGGCCGGTCCCCTCTTCGAGGCGTTCATGGAGGCCGCCGTCAAGGACCGCCTCTTAGACAGCGGCGCCAGGGGCCTCATCACAAACGCCGAACTCCTTCCGCGCGTACCCTACCGCGATCTTCCCGATCTCGAACACGTGATCGTCGTCGGTGCCAAGGAGCTGCCGCCTTCCGACGGCAAGACGAAGTTCTACCACTACGAGGAACTCGTCGCCAAGGCGCCGCGGGATTTCGAACCCGTGTGGCTCACGCGGGAGGACGGGATGATCATCCACTACTCTTCGGGTACGACGGGGAAGCCCAAGGGGATCTACCACGTCCACAACGCGATGATCCAGCAGTACATCACGGGGAAGTGGGTGCTCGACCTCAAGGAAGAGGACGTCTACTGGACGACCGCCGATCCCGGATGGGTGACGGGTACGAGCTACGGGATCTTTGCGCCGTGGCTCAACGGGGCGACCAACCTCGTCCGCGGCGGGCGCTTCAACCCGGACGACTGGTACTCCACGATTGAGAAGTACCGCGTCACCGTCTGGTACAGCGCTCCGACGGCCTTCCGCATGCTCATGGGTGCCGGAGAAGAAGTCGTCAAGAAGTACGACCTGAGCTCGCTGCGCCACGTCCTGAGCGTCGGAGAACCCCTCAACCCCGAGGTGGTCCGCTGGGGGTACCGCGTGTATAAGCAGCGGATCCACGACACGTGGTGGATGACGGAGACGGGGGCACACATCTGCGTGAACTTCGCCTGCCTGCCCATCAAGCCGGGTTCCATGGGCAAACCCATCCCCGGAGTGGAGATCGCAATCCTCGACGACGAGGGGAACGAGGTGCCGCCCAACACGCCCGGGAACCTCTGCATCAAGACGCCGTGGCCCTCCATGTTCCGCAAGGTGTGGAACAACGAGGCCAAGTACCAAGAGTACTTCCGTTTCCCGGGTTGGTACATCTCCGGCGACGTGGCCATGAAGGACGAGGACGGGTACTACTGGTTCCTCGGCCGCGCCGACGACGTCATCCTCACCTCAGGCTACCGCGTCGGTCCCTTCGAAATCGAGAGCAAGCTCGTAGAGCACCCGTCGGTCATGGAGGCGGGCGTCATCGGTAAGCCCGATCCGGAGCGCGGCGAGATCATCAAGGCCTTCGTCGTCCTGCGGGAGGGTTACCAGCCGAGCGAAGAGCTCAAGAAAGAGCTCATGGAATTCGTCAAGAAGGGCCTTTCCGCCCACGCCGTACCGCGGGAAATCGAATTCCGCGACAAGCTTCCCAAGACGCGGAGCGGAAAGATCGTCCGCCGCGTCCTCAAGGCGTGGGAGCTTGGGCTTCCCGCCGGCGACCTCTCCACGTTGGAGGACTGAGGGCAGGGAAATAAAAAAAGAGGATAGGAACGTTCGGCCGCGGGCGACGAAGCCCGCGGTCGCGTTTTTCGCGCGCATTTTGCCGCAGAAGGAAGCGAAGGAGACGCCAGCCAATCTTCACGCTTCAGATCTTCCTCGGCTCTCTCGGAATTCTCACGGCCGTAAGCGGCGGCTGGCATCTTTCGGAGATGGTGCTCCTCGCCGGCACGTTGGCCCTGTTTGGCGTCCTGGGGCGAGCGGGCACCCTTGCCCTCGTGCGCGATCGGCTCGAGGGTTCCCCAACGGAGGCGCTTTCGTTTGGGATAGGCTACGGAGGGATGTCCCTCCTCCAGCTCACCTTCGTTGCCACGCTTTGGAACTTCGGGCGGGCGTGGGAGATTCGCTCCCACTGTCTTCGGGCTGCAAAAGGAAGGGGGTGAGGCTTGTGGCGGAAGGACCGATCGAAGGGGGCTTTTCCGGGGATCGTGGGCGCCTTCGGGCGAAGGTGGAGCTTTTGCCGGAGCGACCGGGCGTGTACCTCATGAAGAACGCCCAGGGTGAGGTCATCTACGTCGGAAAGGCGAACTCCCTCAAGCAGCGTATCCGTTCGTACTTCACGGGCGCCCACGACGCGAAGACGGAGCGGATGATCTCCGAAATTGCCGACTTCGAGACGATCGTCGTGCCCAACCCGACGGCGGCGCTCCTCCTCGAGATGAACCTCATCAAGCGTTACGCGCCGCGCTACAACGTCCTCCTCAAGGACGACAAGTCCTACCCCTACATCAAGATCACGAACGAAGAGCACCCGCGGATCGAGATCACCCGGCGCGTCCAGCCGGACGGGGGGCGTTACTTCGGCCCCTACCCGCACGCCCAGGCGGCGCGCGCCACGAAGCGCCTCCTCGACAAGCTCTACCCCCTTCGCAAGTGCCGAACCCTGCCCGATCGGCCGTGCCTGTACTACCACATGGGGCAGTGCCTTGCGCCTTGCGTCCGTCCGGTAGACCCGAACGTCTACGGGCCGATGGTCCGGGAGATCGCCGCGTTTCTTCGGGGGAAGACCGAAAGTGTGGAGAAGCGCCTCGAGGCGCAGATGTGGGAGGCGGCCGAACGGTTCGACTTTGAACGGGCCGCACAGCTCCGCGACCTCCTGAGGGAGATCGGTCACCTCAAGGAAGAGCAGGCGGTACTCCTCCCGAACCGAACGGAAGACTGGGACATCGCCGCCTTTTTCGCAGAGCACGGTCGGATCGCAATTCAGATCTTCCACGTGCGCGCGGGGAGACTTTTGGAGGGAGAGCGCGATATCCGCCCCTACTACGGCGAACCCGAGGAAGCCTTCGTCCAGTTCCTCGGGCAGTACTACCTCGACTTCGACGTCGCCAACCGCCCCAGCCTCCTCCTCCCCCCGATTGAGGATGCCGAGGCGCTCGGGCGGGCTTTAGGGATGCGGGTGCGCGTCCCGAAGCGCGGGGAAAAGAGGCGCCTTCTCGAGATGGCCCAAGAAAACGCCCGACACGCCCTGGAGGAGCACGTGGCCTTGGAGACGCGGGACGCGCTGCGCATCGCCTCGGCCTTGGAAGAGCTTGGGGGCGCCCTGGGCATTCCCGCACCTCGCCGGATCGACGTCCTCGACCAATCCCACCTCTTTGGCGCCCAAGCGGTGGGCGTCGTCGTGGTCTTCGTCGACGGTCGTCCGTCCAAGCACGACTACCGGACGTACCGAATCCGCGAGGCAGCCCGCGGGGACGACTACGGAGCCTTGCGGGAGGTCCTCCGGCGCCGCTACGGCAAGCTTCTCGAGAAAGGCGGGCCGTGGCCGGATCTCGTCGTCCTGGACGGAGGCCGCGGTCACCTGGCCGTAGCCCGCGAGGTGTTCGCAGATGAGCTCGGGCGGCCTACCCCACTTCTCGCTCTGGCCAAGGACGAGCGCCACGAGACGCGCGTGGCGCTGGCCGGAGATCCGCCGCACCCCCTCGCCCTTTCCCGGCGCGGTGCGGCCTTCCTCTTCCTCGTGCGCATGCAGGAAGAGGTGCACCGGTTTGCCGTGGCGACCCACCGACGGCGGCGGAAGAAGGAGGCTTTCACCTCGGTCCTCGACGAGGTGCCGGGCATAGGTCCCAAGCGAAAGCGCGAGCTTCTCCGCCGCTTCGGTTCCCTGGAGCGCATTCGGACGGCGCCCGAGGAGGAGCTCGCGGCTGTGGTGGGGAAAAAGCTCGCCCAGACGCTTAGGGCGTATCTGTCTTTCAACAGACGAGGGGAAGACGCCCTTGCCTCTACGGCCGACGCGGAGGCGGAACCCCCCGGGGAGTACCGCACCGACCGGGGTGCCGACCGCACAGGACGAGACGACCTCCCGTAAGAGGAGGAGGTCGATTCGGAGAGGATTTCCTGAGGGTTCCATGGATGGGTCCGCACATCCGGCGGAACAGGAGACGGCGTCGGGGACCTTGCGGGAAAAATCACGACTCCGTAGAATAAGAAAAGCTTTTGCAAGAACGGATCGAGCGAATTCGGTCGCGTAGGGGGTAGCGCCGGTGCGCGTTGTCCAGAAGTACGGTGGTTCGTCCCTCGCGACGCCCGCGCGGATCCTAAACGTAGCCGAACGCATCGCGCGGGCGTACCGCGAGCACGGGCCGTTGGTCGTCGTCCTCTCTGCGATGGGCGATACGACGGACGAGCTCCTCGCCCTTGCCCGCGAGGTCTCCCCGCGTCCCCACCCGGACGCCCTGGACCTCCTCTTGTCTACGGGTGAGGTTGTGTCCATCGCTCTCATGGAAATGGCGCTGCGCGACCGCGGCGTGCCGGCGGTTGCCCTCATGGGGTGGCAGGCGGGCATCCGCACGACGCCCTCCTTCGGCCGGGCCCTCATCGAGTCCGTGGAGTCGGCGCGACTCGAACGCCACCTGAGCGGTGGGAAGGTCGTCCTCGTCGCGGGGTTTCAGGGGGTTACCGCGGAAGAGGAGATCACCACACTCGGTCGGGGGGGAAGCGATACGACGGCCGTGGCCCTCGCAGCTGCCCTTCGGGCGGAGCGGTGCGAGATCTACACGGACGTGGACGGCGTCTACACGTCCGATCCGCGGGTTGTTCCCAAGGCACGCAAGCTCACCCACGTCACCTACGACGAGATGCTCGAACTTGCCCACCTCGGTGCCGTCGTGTTGCACCCCCGGGCCGTAGAACTCGCCAAGCGTTACGGAGTACCGCTCTACGTGGCCACTTCGTTGGATGATCGGGAAGGGACGTGGATCGGAGGGGAGGCGCAGGACATGGAAGGAGGACGCGTCGTCACCGGCGTCGCCGTAGACGAATCCGTCGCCCGCGTGACGCTTCGGGGTGTTCGCCCGCCGGAGGGAGCCCTAAAGCGCCTCTTCGGCCTTCTCGCGGAGGCGGAGATCAACGTGGACATCATCATCACGAGTGCCGCAGGTCCTGACGGGCTGGACGTCGCCTTCAGCCTCGAGGCGGGAGACCTCGAACGCGCCATCGAACTCCTCGCGGCGCGGCGGAGTTCTCTCGCCTACGACCGCCTGGACGCGGAAGGCGGGTTGGCCAAGGTATCCGTCGTAGGTGCGGGGATGGCGTCACGTCCCGGGGTAGCGGCCGGGGTCTTCCGAACCCTCGCCGATGCGGGGATCGACGTGAAGATGGTCTCCACCTCGGAGATCAAGATTTCCGTCGTCGTCGAACGCGAGCAGGCGCGCCGGGCCGCCCGCCTCCTGCACACGGCGTTCGGCCTCGACGACGAAGCTGCGGAGGCGGGAGGGACCCCCTCTCCCCAGGGCGAAAGGCGGGAGGCCTAGTTCGCAAGGATTTTCGGTCTCCCCTCGATACCGGCCTACACCCCACCAATCCCTTCCACATACGATACGTTGACATCCGGCACCGGATCTTCTCGGGTGGCTTCGGAAGGGAGGGGTAGGGGTGGCCCCCAACCTCGAACGTTCGTCGATCCTCACGCCGCGCGAACGGGAAGTCTTCGAACTGCTCGTAAAGGATAAAACCACCAAGGAGATCGCGCGCGAGCTCTTCATCAGCGAAAAGACTGTGCGGAACCACATCTCCAACGTAATTCAAAAGTTGGGCGTCAAGGGCCGATCTCAGGCCGTCGTGGAGCTCGTGCGCATGGGGGAACTCAAGATCTAGGCATCTGGGAGCGGGCTTGTTCGTTCGGCGTAGGTGCGGTGCCGGTCGCGCCACGCCCGATGTATCGCGCTATGCCTTCTTTTGCGCCACCGTAGACGCCTGCTGCAGGGGGTCCCACACGCCGTTAAACGGCGGCGCGTAGGCGAGGTCGAGGGCTTGGAGCTCGTCGATCGTGAGGCCGGCGTAGAGCGCCGTGGCGAGGACGTCGATGCGCTTGTCTACTCCGCGACGGCCCGCGATCTGTCCGCCCAGAAGCGCCCGCGTCGTGGGGTCGAACGTGATCCTCAGCGTAAGTGCGTCTTCTGCTCCCGGGTAGTAGTGGCTTACGGGACGCGCCTGAATTGCCACCGTCTCACACGTCCTCCCCGACGTTCGGCATTCTTCCTCTCCCAGACCGGTGCGGGCGATGGCGAGGTCGAAGACCTTGACGATGGCCGTGCTCAAAACGCCGGCAAAGGGGATTTGCGCACCAGCCATGTTTGCTCCTGCGATCCGCCCCTGCTTGTTGGCCGTGGTACCCAGGGGAATGTAGTCGGGAGCGTTTTTTATCCGGTGAAAGTGCGTCGCGCAGTCGCCCGCGGCGTATACGTCGGGTACACTCGTCCGCAGGTATTCGTCGACGAGGACAGCCCCCCGAGGTCCGAGCTCGATCCCTGCGGCGCGCGCGAGCTCGCTGACCGGTCTGACGCCTACGGCGACGAGGACGAGGTCCGCCGCAAGGGAACCGCCTTCCAGGAGGACCTCCCGCACGCCTGCGGAGTCGCCGGAAAAGCCGCGCACCCGTTCTTCCAGGCGAATTTCGACGCCGTGTCGCTCAAGTTCCTGCCGGACGAGCTCGGCGATCGGTCGGTCAAAGCTCGGGATGAGCTGGGGCGCCACGTCCACCACGGTGACGGAAAGGCCGTGGCGCACGAGCGCTTCCGCCGCTTCCAGGCCGATGTACCCGCCGCCGACGATTACGGCGCGCTCAGGGTTGCGCTGGGAGAGCCAGGCGACCAACCGCTCGGCGTCCGCCAGCGTCTTGAGGGGGAAGACGCCGGGCAGGTCGATCCCTCCCCACGGGGGGAGTACGGCGGCGCTCCCCGTGGCGAGGAGGAGGACGTCGTACCCTTCCTCGATTTCCTCGCCCGTGTCGCGGCGGAGGATGCGCACGCGTTTCCCCCGGGGGTCGATCGCCAGGACTTCGTGGTGCAGGCATACGTCGATCCGATAGCGTTCGCGAAATTCGTCCGCCGTTCGGGCGAGGAGTCGTTCCGGGGCGGAAACCACGCCGCCGACGTAGTAGGGAAGGCCGCACTGCGCGTAGGAGATCACGCCTTCCTTTTCCCAGACTACGATTTCGCCCTGCGGGTCTACACGGCGGATCTGCGTCGCCGCGCTCATCCCCGCGGCGTCGCCGCCGACGATCGCGTAGCGTTTGCCCACATGTGTCGCCCCCTTTGCCTTGCATCGGTGCGTCTTATTGTACCACCCGTCAGGAACTGGTTGCATGCCGGGAGAAGGCGCCCCTTGACATGGGTTTTGCCCTTCCGGTTTGATAGAGGCAAGCGAAGTCGGGTAGGGAAGGCCGGTTGCCGGCCCGAGAGGGGACGAGCGGGAGTGGACGAGAGGAACGCAGGGGGAGAGTTTCCGCAAAACGAAGGGGAAGGGGCGGATCGCCGGAGCGCCGAAGAAAAAGGCGGACGGGCGATCGCCGAGGAAGTGGAGTGGCACCTTCGGCACGTGAGCGCCCTTCTGAAGCAGAAGGGAAGGGAGCTTCTTCAGGAAACCCCCCTTACGCCTCCGCAGTTCATCGCCCTGCAGTGGCTCAAAGAAGCCGGAAACCTCACGATCGGCGAACTCAGCGCCAAGATGTACCTCGCGAACAGCACCGTAACCGACCTCGTGGACCGGCTGGAACGCGGCGGTTACGTGCGCCGCGTGCGCGCATCCCACGACCGCCGCGTCGTGCGCGTGGAACTCCTCGAGGCCGGGCGTACGGTCATCGAGGAGGTCATCCGCCGGCGGCAGGCGTACCTTGCCGGGCTCCTCCGCCGCTTTTCTCCCGAAGAGGCGGAAGAGCTGCGCCGCCTTCTCGCCCGCCTGCACGCGGAAATGGTGCGCGAGTTCGAAAGCGGTCGTGCCGCGCATAGAGATGACTAGGATGAATTCCCGGAGCTTTGGGCGGGTCCGGGGTTAGGCGATACGGAGATGCGATTCCGTCGGGACACGCAGAAAAAGGGGCGAGAAGCAGATGACCGGGCCGATTGCGGTGTTCGATTCGGGGCTCGGCGGTCTCACCGTGGTACGGGAAATCCTCCTTCGCCTTCCCCGGGCGCCTCTCGTCTATGTAGGGGATCAGGCGCGCAGTCCGTACGGTTCGCGCTCGCGCGAGGAGATCCGTACGTTTTCTCTCGAGATCCTAGGATTCCTCCTGCGCTTTCGGCCCGCCCTCGTCGTTGCGGCGTGCAATACGGTTTCCTCCGTGGCCCTCGACCTCCTTCGCCGCCGGGCGGACGTCCCCGTCCTCGGGATGGTAGAACCCGGGGCACGTCTTGCCGCCCGGGCCGGTGCGGAGGAGATCGCCGTTCTCGCCACCCCCGTGACCGTGGCCAGCGGCGTTTACCCCCGCCTCCTCTACCACCTGCGGCCCGAGCTCTCCGTCTTTTCGAAGTCCTGTCCCACGTGGGTACCTCTGCTTGAGGGAGGTACCCCACCCGAGCGCCTTCGCCGCGCGGTGTGTGAGGAGCTCGGCTCCGTGCGGATTCTCTGGAATGGGTCTGGGGCCAACGGGAGACGCCGTCTCCGCGCCGTCCTCCTCGGGTGTACGCATTACCCGCTTCTCGCCCCGTACATTCGCGAGTGCCTCGGCGAAGAGGTTGCCCTGCTCAACCCGGCGGAGGAAGTCGCCGAGGAAGTGGCCCGTCTGTACCCTTCCTCTTTAGAGGGGGAGGTGCTTTTCTACACGACGGGGGACCCGGATTTCTTTTCCCGCTGGGCGGGAGCGGTGCTCGCCCGTTTCGTGCACGTGGTCCACCTTCCTCTGTCCGTCCTCCAGGGTTCTGAAGACGCGCCGCTTCCGGGTTTCGGCGGATGAGCGCCGGTCGCGCTTCAGGATCCCGCCGGTCTACCGTTGTCCCCGCACCCGTATACATGCCCTAGGACTACGCTGCCGTGAGGAGGGGCTTACGGATGCGCGGGAAGACACGGTCGGCCGGAACCACCGTTCCTTATGTTCGCGGAATTGCCCTCGTTCTCGCCTTGGTCGTGGTGGTTCTTTCCTTTGCGGGTTGCGGGAGAACGGGGAATTGGGCGAGTGGCCCTTCCCCTTCCCCTTCTCCTCCTTCGCCCTCTGAGAACGGGGGAGGTCCTCCCTCCCTTCACCCCACAACTCCGGGGAAAGAACTCGCCCTTACGACTTACACGTTGTACGTTACGGACGCCCACGGATACGTTGTCCCCTTCACCGCCCGCCTGCCGCTCGTCGAGGGCGTGGCAAAGCAGGCGCTCACGTACCTCGTAGAAGGTGGCCCCGGAGAAGCGATTCTCCCCCACGGCTTTCACGCTCCCCTGCCCAAGGGAACGACGTTTACCATAGACGTTTCTTCAGAAGGAGAGGCCGTAGTCGCCTTTAGTCCAGAAGTCCAGAACGTACCTGCGGAAAGCGCCGCGCGCACCCTAGAGGCCGTCGTCTGGACGCTTACGGAGTTTCCCACGGTGAAGCGCGTGTCCTTACGCGTTTCCGGCCATCCGCTCGAGAGGTTCGGGAAGGGAGGGCTACCCGTCTCCTCTCCCCTAGATCGGTCGATGGGGATCAACGTCGAGCTCGCACCGGAGGCCACTCCCGGCGATACGAGTCCCGTTCGCCTGTACTTCCAAGCCCAATCGGAAGACGGTACGTTTACCTACTTCGTGCCCGTAACGCGCCTCGTCCCCCGTACGGAGCGGCCGCTCGAGGCGGCGATTCGCGAACTCATACGCGGCCCCTTAGGAGGGAGTCCCCTCCTGCCCACCGTACGTCCTTCCGTGCGCCTTCACCGCGCCTTCGTCGACGGCGGGATTGCGGTCGTGGACGTGGATCCCCACCTTCTCAGCAAAGACGGGAAGGCGGACGCCTGGGCGGCGCGTTCCGTACAGGCTTTGGCGCTCACGGCAACCGAGATGGCGGGGACGAAGGAGGCACAGATCCTCGTAGACGGGCAGGCGATCAAGGTCGGGGAAGACTTCGACCTCACGCGCCCCGTGGCGCGCCCCCGAACCTTGAACCCCTTGGGTTTTTAGCGCTTGAGGACAGGTGCCTCGGGTGTACCCTCGGTTCCCCGTGGGGAGGTGGGACGGTTCGGGTATAATGAGGAAGTGGTTTGTGCGGTCCGAAGCGAGGTGGAACGCGTGCGCATCGACGGACGTAACCCCGACGAACTCCGGCCTGTCCGCATCACCCCCCACGTGAACAAGTACGCCGAAGGATCCGTCCTCATCGAGGTCGGCGATACGCGCGTCTACGTGACGGCCACCGTGGAAGACAAGGTCCCTCCTTTCCTCCGCGGGCAAGGGCGCGGTTGGGTGACGGCCGAGTACAGCCTCCTCCCCCGCTCTACGGAAACCCGCACTCAGCGCGAGTCCGTACGGGGTCACCTTCAGGGGCGCACGATGGAAATCCAGCGCCTCATCGGTCGGGCACTCCGCGCCGTGGTCGACCTTGAGCGTTTGGGGGAGCGCACGGTGATCGTCGATGCCGACGTCCTCCAGGCGGACGGCGGAACGCGGACGGCCGCGATCACAGGCGGCTTTGTCGCCCTTGCCTTTGCCTTTGAACGCCTGCGCGAGCGCGGGGAAATCGCCGAAATCCCCCTTGTAGACTTTCTCGCGGCGACGAGCGTGGGCATCGTCGGCGACGTGCCCCTCCTCGACCTCAACTTCGCCGAAGATTCCGAGGCGCGTGTGGACATGAACGTGGCCATGACGGGCAGTGGGCGGTACGTCGAAATCCAGGGGAGCGGAGAAGGTTCCCCGTTTTCTCGCACAGAGCTCGAAGAGCTCTTGCCCCTCGCGGAACGCGGAATCCAGCGCCTTGTGGAAATCGAACGGGAGGTCTTAGGTCCGATCGGGGAGCGGATCGCCGAGCTCGCACGCCGCGCGTCCGCGGCCGACGATCGCATCTCCAAGGAGCATGGGGCCCTCGACGCCACCGAAGGCGGGGTTCCCGAGGACGGTGGTCCGTCGTGAGCCGCCCGCGCCTCATGCGCCTCCTCCTCATCGCCTCCCAAAATCCCGGGAAAATTCGGGAAGTGCGCGAGCTCCTCGCCCCTCTCGCGTGGGGGATCGTTTCCCTCGAGAGGTTTCCCGACGTAAAGCTCCCTCCCGAGACGGGCGAGACCTTTGCGGAAAACGCCGTGCGCAAGGCCGTCGCAGCCATGGAGGCGACCGGGCTTCCCAGCCTGGCCGACGATTCCGGACTCGTCGTCCCCGCCCTGGGCGGGCGGCCGGGGGTTCGTTCGGCCCGCCATGCGGGAGAAGGGGCAGACGATGCGACAAACGTGGCCAAGCTGCTCGCCGAGATGCGAGGCGTCGCCGACCGACGAGCCTACTTCGTGAGCGTGGTCGCCTTCGCGGCTCCCGGAGAGCCCGTGCAGATCTTCGAAGGCAGGCTGGAGGGCGTCATCGCCGAAGAACCGCTGGGGACGGGTGGTTTTGGCTACGACCCCGTGTTCTACGTCCCCGACCTCGGAAAGACCCTCGCCGAAGTCCCCCTTGAGGTGAAGAACGCGATCAGCCACCGGGGCCAGGCGTTGCGCGCCTTCGTCGACTACCTGAAGCGCCGGATCGCCGAAGAACCTCCGGAAGCGTAGGCGAAGGGAACGTCGTATGTCGCGCCCTTTCCTTACCGGGAGCTTTTTCTCCGAATCGCCTCCACCTTACCGCCTGCGGGCGTACCCGTTTACGCTGTGAGGTCGCGTTTTGAAGTCGCACGAGAACCCGCACCGTCTTTGAACGTTCCCTCGGAAAAAGGCTTCTCGGGCTTCGTATTCGGGAAAGACGAACCGGAATCGGAGGCAACAAACAAGGGGCGGGATTTCCCGCCCCTTGTTTATGGCGTTTTGTAACCGAATCTTTACGCAAAGTTTACCAGGACTTCATCTTCGTGAACTACAATGGTGCGCAAAGGGGACAACCCTGTGCGTGTTTTCGAGCATTTTCCTCGTCGTCTGGAAATCCCGTGCCGGCGTGGTGGATCGCGTTTTCCGTCTGCGAAACGATAGGAACCACAAGGTCGGGGAGGTATTGTCGATGAAGGGTATTCGCACGCGAGCGCGACTTCGTTCCGGTTTGGCGGGGATGTTCCTCGCTGTCTTTGTCATCTCGCTCTTTTTCGGAGGATTTGGTCTCACCCGTGCCGAAGCCGAGGCACCTCAAGCGCCTCCGGATCTCATCCTCCTTCACACGAACGACATGCACGGCCATCTGGAGAACGCCCCCGCCCGGGGGACGAAGGGGCGCGGGCGTACCGCCCCCTCGACCCCAAGGCGACGTACCTCCTCGTGACGAACAACTTCGTCGCCGACGGGGGCGACGGCTACGAGGTCTTCAAGCGAGCGAAAGACGAAGGCCGGATCATCGAACTCTACGAAGTCGACCACGACGCCTTGGTCGAATACCTAGAAGCCCACTCCCCGGTCTCGCCTCGCGTGGAAGGCCGCATCGAACGCGTGGACGCGGCGGCGACCTCCCCCGCCCCGACTCCCGGTGTCGGAGCAGGTACCGCTCCGCCGAGTTCGGCCGATACGGGGAATGCGCCTTCGTCGGGCGATGCACCTCCCTCCGGGACGCCCAGGTCTTCTGAACCGATCCTCCCCGCGGTGCCCAAAACCTCCGATCCGTCGCACGCTTTAGCCTCTGGATCTGTGCGCACCCTCCCCCGAACGGGCCTTTTGCCGCCGGAATTCCTCCTCGTCGTGGGCGGGACGCTCCTCGCCACGGGGAGCTTCTTGTATCGTCGATGTAAGTGACGGTTGTGGGAAGCATTTATCCGGGCGCCTTTTAGGCGACCGAGATTACTTTTCTACACTCCAACCCACGAGTCCGCGCACATAGTAACGCTGGAGGAGGAGAAAGACGAGAATCGGGACGGACATAGCCAGAATCGCCGCGGCGGACAAAAGACCCCAGTCCACGTAGTACTGCCCCCGTAAGAGGGGGATCCGCTGGGTGACGAGGAGCATGTCGGGACTGTAGATGAGGATGAGGGCGAAGAAGAAGTCGTTCCACACCCAGTTGAACTGGAGAGCCGCAGCCGAAGCGAGACCCGGGAGGCTTATGGGGAGGAGGATGCGGAAAAAGGTGTAGGTGCGCGAAGCGCCGTCGATGCGTGCCGCTTCCTCGAGTTCCATGGGTATGGTGGTAAAGAAATTCCGAAGGAACATCGTGATCCACGGTAGGCCCCAGGCGGCGTGGACGAAAATGAGCCCGACGTACGAGTTGATCAAGTCGAGAGCGGCAAGTCCCTGAAAGAGAGGGACTGCCGCCATTTGTTGAGGTAAGGCCAGAAGGAGCACGACGCCGAGAAAGACCCACATTGCCACCGCTCGTTTCGCCCGGAGAAAACCGTATGCGGCGAGGGCTCCCAAAAAGACGGCGAGTAGAGTTGCCGCTACGGCGACGAGTAGCGAATTCCACAGGCCCTGTGCGATAGATGCCGTGGAGTGCGTCCACGCGTGGGAGAAGTTTTCCAACGTAAAGGTAAACGGAGAAAATCGCCACCACCCGTGAAGGAGCTCTTCTTGCGGGCGTACGGCGCTCATGAATACCCCGAGGAAGGGGATTACCCAGAGAAGACCGATCCCCCAGGCGAAAATCGAACGCGTCGCGAAGAGGAGAAATTCAATCGCACGCCGCGAAAAAAGGGGCTTTTCCATGTGAGGAGCCTCCGTTTCGTGCAGGTACCTCGCTTCAAGCGCCTTTTGCTGTGCGGACGAAGCGGATTCCCACGAGAAGCGCGAGCAACGTGAGGATCGTTGCAATCGCAGAAGCGTGGGGCGTATCGAGGGCGCGAAAGGCGGCGAAGTACATCTGGAGCGCCAAGACCAAAGACGCACCCCCAGGTCCGCCTTGCGTGGCCACGTACACGATGTCGAAGATCTTGAGCTCCCAGAGGATCGTCATAGCGACGACGACGCTCGTTACGGGGGCGAGGCCGGGCAAGGTGATGTGCCGGAACTTTGCCCATGTTCCCGCCCCGTCGATATCCGCTGCCTCGTAGAGTTCGCGGGGAATGGTCGTAAGTCCTGAAGAAAAGAGCACGAGGGGGAAACCTACCCATAGCCATACGGAGCCCAAGATCAAGGCAAAAAGCGCCGTCTCCGGATATGCCGTCCACGTGCGCACGAGATCGCTTCGTCCAAGGAGTTCGAGCGCGCCGTTGAGAATGCCGGCGTTTTCATCAAAGAGAAAGCGAATGAGCACACCGCCTATGACCATGGGGAGGATCATCCCGAGGTAGACGAATAAGCGTAGGATTTGATTTCCCGGGACCTCGCGAAAGAGAAGGGCGAGCAAAAGACCTAGGCCGACGCTTGCCGGCAGGTGTATGAGGATCCAAAGGGCGTTGTGGATGAGCGCTCCCCACGGCGGCGAGTGTCCGGGGAAGCGGGAGAGGTTGAGGGTTTCCGGGTCTGTGAGGACGTCGCGAAAATTTGCGAGGCCGACGAATTCGTGGTTTGGCCCCTGGAAGGCGAGAACCAAGGTAGATGCGGAGGGAAGTACGACGGCTACGAAGATGAGGAGTAGGGCGGGGACCGCGAACCAGAAAGGTTCCCGTTCGGGCGAAAGTTTAGAAACAAAGGAACGGGGCAGAAGGTAGCCCCTCTGCCCCTCTCCCGGTAAAGGGCCGTCGTCGTTTGCTTTGTGGATCACGGCGCTCACCTCGTGCTCGGCCTTTCGCGCTCTTTGTGACCTGGCGGGGAAGAGGTTGCCCTTTACTCTCGCGCGTCGTCCAAGGTCTTAAGCACGGTGTCGAGGTCTCCCGGCTTCACCCAGAGAAGCTTGAGCCGATCCCAAAACGTATTTTGCCACTTGCCGCCTATCGTGTCGTCGAGGTCGGGGAGGATTTCCATCCCCTGGATGGCCTCGGCGACAGCGCGGTCGGCTGGGGGATAGATGTCCGTGGGGGTATCCGTTCGCGAGGAGAGTTTCCCCCCCTGTTTTGCCCGGATTTCCATCCCCTTTTTGCTGATGAGAAACTCGACGAGCTTTTTGGCCTCGTCTTTGTGGGCGCCATAGGCCGGGACTATGATGTAGTCTGTACCGCCTACGATTCCCTTGGCGTCCGGAAGAGGGAATACCCCGAGGTCGTTCGGGTCTTTGACCATTCCCGTAATCCAGTTGCCCATGAAGAAGAGGCCGTATTCGCCGTTCCACCACAAATCGACTGCGTTCGTCCATTCTTTGGGGTCGCTAAAGGACTTGTCTTGAAGGAGCGGGACAATTCGCTCGGAAAAGATCTCTTTGACTTTTGGATCTTGCCAGTTCACCTTGTTGTCGATCAAGTCGAGCTGTAATTGGGGTCCGCCGAACGTGATGAGAAAGTGTTCGACCACGTCAGAGAGCGGCCAACCTACGCCGTCGCCGGAGGCGATGGGGTTTTTCACACCGGAGATACCTCGGATCTTGGCGAGGAGGTTGCGAAAGTCGTCCCAACTCTTCGGTGGTTCGAGTCCGTTGTTCTCGAAGAAGGATTTCCGGTACCAAAATCCGGGTTTCACGACGAGGGCGTAAGGCACGCCGACGATTTTTCCGTCTGCTTCTACCGCGGATAGGCGGAATTTCTCCGGCTCCGTCCAGATGTTCCGGAGATCTTCCAAGTGCTGGGCGTTGGACGTAACGAGCCAGCTCGAGGAGACGAAGATCACATCTCCCGGGGTCTTTTTTGCGGAGAATTGGGCGGGCAGGACGTTTTGTAGATCTTCCGCGCGTTGGCTTTGGTAGTTGATCTTGATCCCAAGTTCTTTTTCTGCCTCTTCGAGGACGGGGCGGAACTGTTTCTCTTCGTCTCCGGACCACGGACCGATGACGGTGAGCGTCGGAGTTTCCTCACTACCGCCCCCTGGTTGTGCGGCTTGGCCGGCACAACCCGTCACGGCGAGAAGGAGGGCGAGGACGAAGGCAAAGGCGACATACCCCTTCGTCCTCGGGACGTTTCGTATGAACCTTTCACGACCTTTTTCGCGCACATCTCCGCCTTTTTGTGTGCCGAACGGCGACACATCCACCACCTCCCGATGATTTAAAAGTGCTTTACCTCCACGCCAAAAGAAAAGTCCCAAGCCCGGATGAAGTACTCGTCCCCAACCCTCCGCTCTACGCCCTCCGTTTTTTAGGGTTTCCCAATTTCGGCGAAGGGTCAAGTCGTAGGGACTTAGTTTACTTTTTTTACCATTCCCGGCGAATTGCCTCAGGCTTTTTCGGAACGAGTTCCATGCGGACGCCGTGGACGGTGGCGGGAAGCGGTTTGCCTGCGAGGAGGCGGACCTCGGTATGTTCGTGCGTGGCGCAAACTTCGAGGAGGCGTCCGCGGTAGCGAAAACGAAAGGAGAGAGAGTTCCACGCCCGGGGGAGACGGGGAAAAATTGCGAGCCCTTCTTCGTCAGCGATGACGCCGCCGAAGCCTTCGAGCAATGCTTGGTACGTACCTCCCATGGCGGCAAGGTGTACGCCGTGTCGTGTGTCGCCGTGCAGGTTGTCGAGGTCGATGCGGGCGGCGTACCGAAGGTAGGCGTAGGCGCGTTCCGGGTCCCCTGCTCGCGCCCAAAGCGCAGCGAACACGGAAGGCGAAAGGGAAGAGTCGTGAACGGTGATCGGCTCGTAGTAGTCGAGGTGCCGCCGGACAACCGCGGGGGAAAATTTGCGCGGAAAGAGATACAACCAAAGGAGCACATCCGGCTGTTTGGCCACCTGAAAGCGGTAGATGTCCAAGTAGTGCATGTGCAGAAGGAGCGGACGGCATTCCGGCGGGATGTCGCGAGTCAAGAGCTTCGGTTTGTCGAGGAAGGTGTCGTCTTGGGCGAAGATCTCTTCGCGTTCGTCCCAGGGGAGGTAGATATTTTCGGCGATTGTGAGCCAGGTTTCCGTTTCGGCGAGGGTGATCCCCGTCCGTTCGGTAAAGGCACGGAACTCATCCGCGTCCTCTTCGGCGAGGCGCCGCACCTCTCGGGCGGCAAACTCCAGGGTGAAGGCGGCCATGGCGTTTGTGTAGGTGTTGTTGTCTACGAGGGCGGTGTACTCGTTGGGGCCTGTGACGGTGAAAAAGCCGTACAAGCCGCCGCGGCGCGGCATGGCGCTCGTCCGGTGTGCGTAGAAGCGCGCCGCCAGCGCAGCGATTTCGAGCCCCGTTGCGCGGAAGAACGTCTCGTCGCCGGTGACGTCGCGGTACTTCTTGAACGCGTAGACTATGGCGGCGTTGATGTGGATCTGCGCCGTGCCTGCCGGGAAAAAGGCGGAACACTCAGGCCCGTCGATCGTCCGCCACGGATAGAGAATGCCCGGGTAGCCGAGTTCGCGGGCGCGCGCCTGTGCGTACGGCAAAAGGCGATAGCGGTACTCGAGAAGCCGTCGCGCGATGTGCGGGTGGGTGTAGAGGAAAAACGGGAGGACGTATATGTCCATGTCCCAAAAAACGTGGCCTTCGTATCCTGCTCCCGTAAGTCCCTTCGCGCCGATGCCCAAAACGGGGGAAGGTCCGGCAGCTTGGTAGAGGTGGAACATGGAAAAGTTGACGCCCTGCTGAACGTCTGGGTCGCCCTCGACACGCATGATGGCTTCTTGCCAAAAGGTCTCGAGGTGGGCGTGCTGTTCTTCTTCGAGGCGTTCGGAATGCGTTGCCAAGGCATTCCATGCGGCGTAGCGTGCCGCCTCGCGGAGCGCCTTGGGTTCGGCATCGTCCGAACCGGCGGCGTAGGCCACAAACTTCGTAAGGTGTACGA
>Ga0209836_100003_pt1 | contig 104942 bp, 98 predicted proteins | sample ElbSprsedimmetaG_FD_184147 | JGI IMG/M metagenome (GOLD analysis project Ga0209836, IMG submission 184147) | Hot spring sediment bacterial and archeal communities from California, USA to study Microbial Dark Matter (Phase II) - Elbow Spring... ... | reverse complement strand
GGAAGGGTGAGGGGGGGAGGGGGGGCGTAACGCCCGCCGGGAACGAGGCGTCGGTATCGAGACATCCCCGCGTCTACGGGGCGGAAGACGGCGAGGATCCCTCCCTTTTCTTCGACGAGGAGGAGGTTGGCGTAGCGCGGGACGAGTTCGGCCACGAGGCGGAGGAGTCGACGTTCTCCCGTTTGGCTCCGCATGTCCACGCCGAGGGCGAAGACGCGGTCGCGGGCGAGTTGTTCCGCCCGGACGAGGATACCGCCTTCGAGGGCGCGGCGCCACGGGAGAAGGCGGGCGGCGAGCTGCGGGGCCTTTTTGCGCGCCTCCTGCGCCGTACGGAGGAGTTCTTTGCCGAGATCGTCTTCGGAGGATACGGCGAAAAAGAGGGGGGCTTCCGGATCGAGAAAAAAGACGAGGCTCCCCCCCGCGTGGACGACGAGGAACGTCTGGGAATCGGCGAACTCCACGCGGTAGATTTTGCGGCCGAGATGCGGGGTGAGTTCGGACAGAAGTCGGGCAATTCCGAGGCCGTCGAGCATGGCGTTCCGTAAGGCACCTCTTCCCTTTGCGGATTTCGTGCGAGCGGGGGAAAGCGGGTCGCGTACCCCCGCTTCGGGGGCTTTCTCGCCTTTGCGGGCGAACCGATTTTCAGGCGGGCGAACGGGGCTCATGCCGGGGACGTGCCAACATACACGTAAGAAGGACGCGAGTGGTGCTCCACCGCAGTATTGCAGAAGACCTGTGAGCGGTCAAGGGATCGCATGAAGCTGTACTTCGCCGCTTTTCTTCCGCACTCGTCGGAGCGGCGATGATGGGAGACGGCGTACACGACGCTCCGTTTACCCGCGGACTTGGCCTTACGATCCTCGTAGGTGAGCTTCTCGTCGGCGGACTTGCACTTGTCGTATTCCTGCGTTACCTTGAAACACAAGGGCTCGCTGCGGCACGCGTGCGGCCTTTTGGGCCTTCGTTGCTGGGCAGCTCTTCGTGATCCTTGATCGATCTGAAGGGTACGGACGAGGTGTAGACGGTGAGCGGATCGGAGCGTGAGGAGCAGGGGCGAGCGAACGCAGGGAGCAGGGTTCCTTCGTCGAAGATCGTGCCGGAACCGCACTGGGGACTCCTCATCGTCTTGTCCGGGCCTTCCGGCGTGGGGAAGGGGACGGTGAGCGCGAGGCTTAGGGAACGCGCTCCGGATCTCATCTACTCCGTGTCCGTGACGAGCCGTGCCCCGCGGCCCGGGGAAGTCGAGGGAGTAAACTACTTCTTTCGCTCGCGGGAGACGTTCCTTCGCATGGTCGCCGAGGATGCCTTCCTCGAGTGGGCGGAGTACGTGAACAACCTCTACGGGACCCCGAAGGACTTCGTTGTACAGAACTTACGGGAGGGCCGCGACGTCCTCTTGGAAATCGAAGTTCAGGGGGCTCTCCAGGTACGGGAACGTTTTCCCGCTGGGATTTTCATTTTCCTCGTCCCCCCTTCTTGGGAAGAACTCCGGCGGCGGATTTCGGGCCGGGGAACGGAGGAAGATGCGGAAATCGCCGCCCGCCTGGAGAAGTCTTGGGAAGAACTCCAAATGGCCCGACATTACGATTACATCGTCGTGAACGACGACGTAGACCGCGCCGTAGACCGGATTCTCGCCATCATCACGGCAGAACACCTGCGGGCGGAGCGGATGCTCCGGCGCGTCGAGCAGTGGCTCGTTCACGAAGGCGGTGGGCGACCGCCTTTTTCTTCGTAGGGGTGGACGTCGCCTTCGCGAGGTCCGCGTCCTGAAGTGGCGTATGGAGAGGGAGGGAAGTTCGGCATGCGGTATCCGCCGATCGACGAACTCGTCGCTCGGGCAAAAAGCAAGTACCTGCTCACCGTCATTGCTGCCCGGCGGGCGCGCCAGATCCTCGAGGAGTTTCGCGTGCGAGGGACCGAAGACGATCCTCCGCCGCGCCCGGTGAGTCAGGCGCTCGAGGAATTTTACCAGGGGAAGCTTCGCGTCATCCTTCCGGACGGAAGCGGCGATTCTTCCGGCCGCTCCGCGTAAGCGGGAGATGCCGGGCATTACGGCGTGGATGCAGGTGGATGGGGGGAAGGCCCCGTGGGTGCGGAGGGACCTCGGAGGCAGGTCGGGGGAACGGTTGTCGTCGGCGTCACCGGGAGCATTGCGGCGTTTAAGGCCGTAAGCCTCGTGAGCCTTTTGCACAAGGCGGGTTACGAGGTCGAGGTGATCCTCACGCGGGGTGCCGAGCGCTTCGTCACGCCCCTCACGTTTCAGGTCATGGCACGCGGACGGGTGTACACGGACGTCTTCCGAGAGGAGCGCCCCGAGGAAATCGCCCACATCGCCGTTGCGGACCGCGCCTCTCTCTTCGTCGTAGCCCCCGCGACGGCACACGTCCTCGCCAAACTCGCCTGTGGAGTTGCAGACGACTTCCTCTCTACCGCCCTTCTCGCCGCGCGGACGCCGGTGATCCTCGCCCCCGCGATGAACGTTCACATGTATGCCCACCCCGTCGTCCAGGACAACATCGCGCGCCTTCGGCGGTTGGGGTACACGATTCTCGAACCGGCGAGCGGGCCCTTGGCGTGCGGGTACGAGGGGAAGGGACGGATGCCCGAGCCGGAGGAAATTTTCGCCTTCGTAGACGACGTCCTTCAAGGACGGACCGTGCTTCCGATTCCTAATTCTGGTATCCCCCCAGCCCCCGAAGACGCCGATTTCGGATTCCCTCTCGCCTCCGAAGGAGGCTCCTTTTTTTCGGGGAAGTTCGTCCTCCTCACCGTAGGTGCGACGCAGGAACCTCTCGATCCCGTGAGGTTTCTTTCCAACCGTTCTTCAGGAAAGATGGGCTTTGCCTTGGCCGAGGCCGCCCTTCGCCGCGGTGCGCGTGTCGTCGTCGTGGCCGGCGCCACCTCCGTGCCTCCACCTCCTGGCGTAGAGGTGCGTCGGGCCCTTCGGGCGGAGGACATGCTGCACGCCGTAGAGGAGCTCTTTCCCGCGGCAGACGTGTTCATCGCCGCTGCCGCCGTGGCGGACTACCGTCCCACGTCCGTCGCCCCGCAAAAGATCAAAAAGGGGAACCGCCTCGTCCTCGAACTCGAACCCACGCCGGACATCCTCATGGAAATGGGAAAGAGGCGAAGGAACGACCAGGTGCTCGTCGGATTTGCCGCCGAGACGGAAGACTTCGAGGCGAACGCTCGTGACAAGCTCGTACGGAAAAACCTCGACTTTCTCGTGCTCAACGACGTCTCCCGTGCAGACGTAGGCTTTGAGGTCGACGAAAACGAAGTCGTCCTGTACGACCGGTGGGGGGGGAGGTATGCGTTCCCCCGGGAGGACAAGCGCGTCTTGGCCGACAAACTCTTAGAGACGATCGCCGCACGCCTCGCCGCCGTACGCTGAGCTTCGGCTCGAACGGTCGCCAGGCGGCGACGCGTGCTTCGGTTGCCCGTCGTACCCAAGAAGGCGGCGGGCGTTTTTTCTCGCCGCGCAGCGGAGGGAGGCGATGGCCGCCGTGCAGGGTGGAAAGGAAGCCTTGGGCCGGGGAAGGGGAGTTTCCAATCCTCAGCCGAGCGGGGGGACCGAAGGAGGTGCAGAAGCCCGCCCCCTCGTCGCCGACATCGCCGTGGACGTGCCCCTCTTTCCCGGAAACGACATCCTCACCTACCTGGCGACGGAAGGTCTAAGGCCGGGGAGCCGCGTATTCGTAGAGGTGAGAAAGCAACTGGTTCCGGGGTTCGTTGCAGACGTGCGCCCCGCGCAAGAACACGACCTCCGCTTGGCTTTGAAACCTCTCGTCTACATTCTCGATCACGATGAACCGGTGCTTTCTGCGGAATTCGTATACCTGGGTCGAGAGTTGGCGGAACGGATCATCGCCCCGCTCTACCGAGTATACGCCGCCATGTTGCCCCAGGCGTTGCGTCCGGAAGGGGAACTTTGGGTTCGTCTGTCGCGGAAGGACGAGCCCCTCTTTCTCCTACCCGAGGAAGAGGCGGTGATCGCACACCTGCGCGCGAAAGGAGAGGTCCCCCTTCGTCGCCTACGGGACGCGTTTTCCGAGACGCCGGACGTCGTCGAAAACCTCCTCCGACTCGGGTACTTGGAAACCTTTATCCGCCCTCGACGCGCCCATCCCGTGCGCGAGGAGCTCGTCGCGCGTAGGGTTGGGGACACCGATCCCGCCGAACGCCTCACGCCCAAGCAGGCGAAGGTGTTCGAACGCATACGCAGCGGGGGGGAGGTCCCCCTTCGCCTTTTGGAGCGGGAGATCCCCGGTGCGCGCGAGGTGGTTCGAGCGCTCGTCCGACGCGGCCTCGTGGAAGTCTACCCGCGTGAGAGCTACCGCGCACCGCTCTTGCCCGCTCTTGCCCCTGAGCCTAAGCGCGTGCTCACGCCGGCCCAAGCGGAGGTGTTTGCGCGCCTCCTTGCGGCTCTCCGCGGCGAAGGCGACGTTTCGAAGCCTTACCTCCTGTACGGCGTCACCGGAAGCGGCAAGACGGAAATCTACCTCCAGCTCATCGAAAAGGTGCTCGCCCAGGGGAAGGGGGCGATCGTCCTCGTCCCGGAGATTTCCCTCACACCTCTCATGGTCGCGCGGTTCACGGCACGCTTCGGCAGGCGTGTGGCCGTGCTTCACAGCGCCCTCGGCGTGGGGGAGAGGTACGACGAGTGGCGTCGCCTCTGGAGAGGGGAGGCGGACATTGCCGTCGGCGCGCGGAGCGCGGTGTTCGCCCCCGTGCGAAACCTCGGCCTCGTCGTTGTCGACGAAGCCCACGAGACGAGCTACAAGCAGGACGAGACGCCGCGGTACGACGCCCGCGAGGTGGCCGAGCTTCGGGCTAGGCACCACGGCGCGCTCCTCCTTTTGGGGAGCGCCACGCCGTCCCTCGAGCAGTACGCTCGGGCGCGCGTCGGCCACTACCACCTCCTCGAGCTGCGGGAGCGCATCGACCGCCGACCCCTTCCCCGGGTTCACGTCGTGGATCTGCGGCTGGACGCAGGGGAGATCGAACCGCACGGCGAAGCCGTCCCGCTCACTCTGTGTGCCGCAGGCGGAGGGCGCGGCGCTGTCCGCGCGACGGGAAAAAAGAGGCGGGGTCTCGGGGGGGTCGTCCTGAGTCCCTTCCTCCTCGAACGCCTCGAAGAACGCCTGCGCCGGGGTGAGCAGGCGATCGTCTTTCTCAACCGTCGGGGATATACACCCGTGGTGCTCTGCCGTTCGTGTGGGCGTACGGTCCAGTGCCCGCACTGCGACGTGTCGCTCACTTACCACCGCGCCGAGGACGTGCTCCGCTGCCACATCTGCGGCTTCGAAATGCCCATGGTTCCTCGTTGTCCCTACTGCGGGTCGCCGAACCTCGTCCACCTCGGCCTCGGCACGGAACGCGTAGAGGAACTCCTCAAGTCGTATTTCCCCGAAGCCCGCATCTTGCGTATGGATCGCGACACGGCCTCCCGGAAAGGCGCCCTCGAAGAAATCCTCACTAAGTTTGCCGAACGGGAGGCGGACATCCTCTTGGGAACGCAGATGGTGGCAAAGGGGCTCGATTTTCCGTACGTCACGCTTTCCGTGATTCTCCTCGCCGATCTCTCCCTCCAGTTTCCGGACTTCCGCGCCGCAGAGCGCACGTTTCAACTCCTCGTGCAGGTCTCCGGGCGTGCCGGACGCCACAACCTTCCCGGAGAGGTCGTCGTTCAGACGTTTCGCCCCGACCACCCCGCGATCGCCCTCGCCCGCGACGGGCGAATCGAGGAGTTCTACCGGACGGAGCTCAAGGTCCGCCGCGCCAAAAACTACCCGCCCTTCACGCGTCTCGTGCTCGTGGAGACCGCCCACGTCGACATGCGGAGGGCGCGGGACGCGTTGGCGCGCATCGTAGAAGACCTCCTCCCGCGCCTCGCTCCGGATACGGTCGTCAAGGGCCCTATGCCTGCGGGGATCCCACGGGTCCGCGATCGCTTTCGCTTTCACGCGCTGGTACAATATAAGCGAGAACCGGATTTTCCCTTGCGTCTGCGGCGGGTCCTTCAGGAGCACCATCCTCGGCTTCGGCAAGACGAGGTTGACCTCACCGTAGACTTCGATCCGCAGGACTTTTCCTAAGGCCAGGGTGTACACCGGACACTTCTGTGCAGGCGCACAAACGAAAACGCGAGCGAGGGGGGACCGAACGTGGCTGTACGATACATCGTCAAACACCCCGATCCCATCCTGCGCGAGGTAGCGCGGCCGGTGAAGTCTATCACACCCCAGGTGCTTCGCCTGCTCGACGACCTCGCCGAGACGATGCGCCATGCGGACGGCGTCGGCCTTGCCGCACCTCAGGTGGGAATTTCGCGCCGTATCGCCGTTGTAGACGTAGGCGACGACCTCATAGAGCTCATCAATCCGGAGATCCTCGCGGCCGAGGGCGAAGAAGTCGGGGTAGAGGGTTGCCTCTCCATCCCCGGAGTGTACGGAGAAGTTCCGCGGGCGGCGCGGATTCGCGTGCGCACCCTGACCCGCACGGGAGAAAGCACGATCCTCGAGGCCGAGGGTCTCAAGGCGCGGGCCATTCAACACGAGATCGACCACCTCGACGGAATTCTCTTTATCGACCGCGCTCTGTCGCTTACGCACGCCGAGGAAACGAGGGCGGATGTGCATGCCTGAACGCGTCGTCTTTATGGGCACTCCGGCGTTCGCCGTCCCCTCCCTTCGGGCGCTCGTGGATGCGGGCTACGACGTCGTGCTCGTTGTAACTCAACCCGACCGACCGAAGGGGCGAAGCGGCGAGCCCGTTCCACCTCCCGTCAAGGTCTTTGCGACCTCTTTTGGGCTCCGGGTCTTTCAGCCAGAGCGCCTAAAGGACGAGGCGGCGATCCGAGAGATCCTCGCGACATCTCCGGACGTGATCGTAACCGCGGCGTACGGGCAGATCGTACCGCGCCCGCTCTTGGAAGGCCCCCCTTTCGGGGCGATCAACGTCCACGCATCGCTTCTCCCCAAGTACCGCGGCGCCGCCCCGGTGGCGTGGGCGCTCATACGGGGGGAGACGAAGACAGGCGTAACCATTGTCAAGATGGTGGAGGCGCTCGACGCCGGTCCAATCCTCGCCCAGCGAGAGACTTCCATATACCCGCACGAAAACGCGGCGATTTTAGAGGCCCGTCTGGCGGAAATGGGTGCGGCCCTTCTCGTGGAAACCCTGCCCCGCTACTTTCGGGGCGAAATCGAACCCGTGCCGCAAAACGAGGCGGAAAAGTCCTTCGCCCCCCTACTGAAGAAGGAAGACGGCGCCCTCGACTTCCAGCTTTCTGCACAAGAACTGGTCTGGCGCGTGCGAGGGCTTACGCCTTGGCCGGGGGCGTTTTTTTCCGCCTTTGGCGAGCGAATTCTCGTGTACGAGGCGCAGGCGGAAGACGAAGGGCCCTTTGCCGGCGCCTCTCCGGGGACGATCGTCGAACTTGCGGACGTGATCCGGATTCGGGCGGGGAAGGGCGTGTTCGTCGTGCGCCGGCTCAAGCCGGAAGGCCGGCGGGAGATGACCGCTGCCGAATTTCTTCGCGGACGCAAGACGTGGAAAGTAGGTGCCCAAGTTGACCCACCACCCCCCCGGCAAACCCTCCGGGGCTAATCGACAGTCGGGGACCTTGCCGGGCAAGAAGGGCCCATCCCCGGCGCGTCGGTTGGCACTGGAGATTTTGAAGCGCGTAGAAGAAAAGGGCGCGTATTCGAACTACCTCTTGCGGGCCGTTTTGGACGAACGTCCCGTCTCGGACGCGGACCGGCGTCTCATTACAGAACTCGTATACGGCGTCCTCGCCCGCCGTCCGTACCTCGCCTACGCCGTTTCCCAGTACGCAAAGCACGCCGAACGATTGCCTGCGGACGTACGTAGGATTCTCCACCTCGCCTTTTACCAGCTTCTCTTTCTCACGCGCATACCCCCGTACGCCGTCCTTTCCGAAACCCTCGCCCTCGTCGATGCGGTCGGATTTACCCCGCTCAAAAAGGTCGTAAACGGAATCCTCCGCACGTACCTGCGCGAGCCGGAACGCGTGCGTCTGCCCGAAGGTGATGACCCGGAGGCCTTATCCCTCCGCTACGGCGTTCCCCAGTGGCTTCTCGAAGTTTGGCGGGAAAGGTACGGCGACGAAGAACTCCTACGCCTCCTCGCCACCCTCGACGTTCCGCCTCCGCTCAATTTTCGGGTGAACCTCCTTCGGGTCGACCGGGAATTCGTCCGTCAATCCCTCCTCGATAGGGGGTACACGGTGGAGTACGGACGCCTCGTCCCCGAGGCTCTGCGCCTCAAAGGACGGGGATTTCCCCCGCGGGAGTTTTTGGATCGCGGGTGGATCACGATCCAAGACGAGGCGGCGATGTTCGTCGTCCACGTGCTCGATCCGCGGCCCGGCGAGCGGATCCTCGATTGCTGCAGCGCTCCGGGGGGAAAGGCGACCTTTGCCGCCGAACGCATGCGCGACACGGGAGAGGTCGTCGCCGTCGACGTCCACGAAAGCCGCGTGCGTCGAATTCGCGAGGAGGTCGAGCGCCTGGGCCTCTCGATCGTCGTGCCGACGGTGCGCGACGGACGGGATCTCCCCCGCGCGTACGGCCGCGAGTTCGACCGCGTCCTCGTGGATGCGCCGTGTTCCGGATTGGGGACGATTCGTCGACGTCCCGAACTGCGGTACCGCCACACGCCGGAAAGCGTGAGGGAGCTCGCGGCGCTTCAACGGGAGCTCCTGTATGCGGCGGCGCAGATCGTCCGTCCGGGTGGCGTGCTCGTGTACAGCACCTGCACCCTCACGCCGGACGAAAACGAGGGCGTCGTCCGCGAGGTCCTCGCGCAGAGTCCCACCCTTGAGCTCGACGAAGAGGGGATGGCGTCGTTCGTACCCGCCGTGCTCCAAAGGCGCATCTGGATGCCAGGGACGCTCGAGATCTTGCCCCAGGACTTGGACGTAGACGGCTTTTTCATCGCCCGCTTTCGCGTTCGGTGAACCCCCAGGGTTCGTGCGCGTCCGAGGGTACGGGTCGTTCCCCCTTTCTGTCCGGACCTCAGGCGACGTTTTTCGCAAAAGGGGGACGTGCGTTTTCCCGAGCTTCGGGCGGCGAAAGTACTGGCGTTCCGTAAAAGGCATGTGCCGTTTTGACGATGCAGAGGGTAACCCGGTGTCCCGTACGGCAAAGCGGGAGAAAGCGATGCGCGTGGGAAGCGAGGGAATATGAGGTGAAGGTCTTCAGCCTTTCCGAGCTCGGCCGGGTGCGCCCGAACAACGAAGATGCTGCTGCCGTCGAACCCCTTCCTTCAGGAAAGGTTCTCGTCGTCGTGGCCGACGGAATGGGGGGACACGAGCGCGGGGAGGTCGCCGCGCAGACGGCGGTAGATGTTGTCGTCGCTCACGTAAAGGCGGAGGCGGAACGTTTGGGGGACCTCCCGCTCGTCGGCGATCCCGAGGGAGAGCGGCATTGGTTAGAGCTCCTCGAAGGAGCGGTGCGCCTCGCCAACGCCCGCGTGTTTGAACTTGCTGGGAAGTGGGAGGGGCGCATGGGAACCACCGTCGACGTCGCCCTCGTAGACTCCCGGGGAGGTGTGGGCGTACACGTGGGCGACGGCAGGGTCTACCTTTTTCGCCGCAAAGAGGAAATTCTCGAGCGGCTTACCGACGACCATTCCTACGTCTTCACTCTGTACAAAGAAGGTCATATTGCCTATGAGGCGCTGCGGGAGCACCCCCAACGCCACATCATCCTGCGCGCGGTAGGGGCGGAAGCGCACGTCACGCCGGACCCCCTGCGCTTCGAATGGAGTGTAGGAGATCGGCTTCTCTTTTGTACGGACGGCCTCACGCAGCACGTGGATGACGGGGAGATCGCGGCGATCCTCGGCACGTCGGGCAACCTGGACACCGCGGGGAGCGAGCTCGTGGGCCTCGCCTTGAGTCGCGGCGGGACCGACAACGTCACCGTCGTTCTCTTGGAAGCGGGAGAGGAGGATGGCCGGTGAAACTGGGGGACGTCGTCGGAGGTCGCTACCTCATTCGCCGGAAGTTGGGCGAAGGCGGGATGTCCTACGTGTACCTCGCGGAGGACCTCCTCTTGGGCAGGAACGTGGCGGTCAAGGTCCTGCGAGAGCCGTACGCCAACGACGAGCAGTTTCGCCAGAGGTTTTTGCGCGAAGCGCAGGCCGTATCCCTCCTCTCTCACCCGAACATTGTGACCTTGTTCGACACAGGGACCCACGAAGGCGCCCCGTACCTTGTCTTCGAGTACGTGCCAGGACGAACGCTCAAGGAAGAGATCCGCGCCCGCGGGCCGCTGCCCTTGGAAGAAGTCCTTTCCATCGGCGACCAGGTGCTTCGCGCCCTGGCCCACGCGCACAACCGCGGGATCGTACACCGGGACGTCAAGCCGCACAACATCCTCCTCACCGCCGATGGTACGGCCAAGGTGAGCGACTTCGGCATCGCGCGTGCGTTGGGGGGAGAGACGCTCACGGAGAGCGGCACGTTCCTCGGTTCGGCCCACTACTTTTCGCCTGAGCAGGCGAGAGGCGAAACCATCTCGCCGGCGTCCGATTTGTACGCCTTCGGCGTGGTCCTCTACGAGATGCTCACCGGCGTCCTCCCCTTTACCGGGGACAGCCCCGTAACCGTCGCCCTTAAGCACGTAGACGCCCCACCCCCCTCCGTACGCGAACGGCGGCCGGAGGTTCCCGTGGCCTTGGAAAACGTCGTCCGGCGGGCGATGGCCAAACGTCCCGAAAACCGGTACCCGTCTGCCGAGGCGATGCGCCTCGACCTCGCCTCTTCTCTGGATCCGGCGCGGAGAAAGGAGCCGCCATGGGAGGAACCGGATGCGGATTTCCCCGATGCCGAGGCGTGGACGCGTCCCTTTTCGGAACTTTCCTCGGAAAGGACCGGGTCCTCTCCCACGTCGGGACTAGGAGGCCGGGTAGTGCACACCATCCGAAAGCCCTACGTGTGGGGGAGCGCCCTTGCGCTTGTTGTTCTTTTTTTCCTATGGTGGGGGATTCACGCCCTTTCTGCTTCTTTCCAGGTACCCGAAAGAGAAGTGCCCGACGTCGCGGGGATGACGCGCGAAGAGGCACTTCGCGCCTTGGAGCAGGCGGGGTTTGCCCGCGTAGACTTGCGCGAGGAACCTTCCGACGAAGTCGAGGCGGGGAAGGTAATCGCGCAGGATCCCCCGGCGGGTACGCGCCTGAAAACCACCGCCTCCGTCCTCCTCACCCTTTCTTCCGGACCTCGCAAGGTACCCGTACCCGACGTACACGGTCTTTCGCTCGAGGTGGCCAAGTCGCGATTTGCCGCCTTTGCCGGAGTACGGACGGAGGAGGAATTTTCCGACTCGGTGCCCGCCGGAGTCGTCATCCGCCAGATACCGGCAGCGGGAACGGAGGTCGTGCCCAAAGAGACGACCGTTACGCTCGTCGTGAGCAAGGGCCCTAAAGAAACGGTGATGCCGGACGTGGTCGGCCGTTCTCTCGAAGAGGCGCGGGGACTTCTGGTGCGTGCCGGGTTCGATCCTGATCCCGAGGTCAAGCGGAATAAAAGCTACTTCCCCGAGGGAACCGTGATCCGGACTTGGCCTTACCAAGCGGGGGAAAAGGCCCCCCCGGGAACGAAGGTGACACTCTTTGTCTCCGACGGGCTCCTCCCCGACGCCGTAGAGGTCCACTACCCGGTTACGGTTCTGCCAGAGGGTGGCGAGTCCGTAGACGTCCGGATCAGCGTGAGCGACGCCCGCTTTACGGACCACACGGTGATTCGGGAAACGGTAAACGGCGCGAAGACGTACGAGGTCCTCCTCGTTTTGGCGCCGGGGAAGGACGGGCTTCTCCGCGTTTACCAAAACGGGGCTCTCGTCCTATCTCAGGCGATCTCCTACGCAGAAGCGAAGCGCGGCGACGCACAGGGAGAAAACGGAGCATCCCCGCCGGCCGGAGGCGTTTCCGCTCCTTCGCCTTGAGGTTCTCCCTTTCTCTCCGCGGAGACAACTTCCTTCCGGTGCCGGCGCCCTACAGTCGCGTCTCGCCGCGGTAAGTCGAAGGCCGAAGGGCGCTGTGCTATACTATTTTCGTGCCGTTCGATTGAGAAAGGGGGGAAGGTTCTGAAGGAGACGCTGCTCCGGGGACGCATCGTTCGCGCTCTGGCGGGCTACTACGACGTGGTCGTAGAGGAAGACAGGGAAACCCCGTCCGCCGAAGACGGCCAGGGCTTCCGGCGTTCGGTCCTCCGCACGCGCGCACGCGGCCTTTTGAGGGAGCTTGGAATTACGCCTCTCGTAGGGGATCTCGTCCACGTGCGGCCTACGGGCGAGGGGGAAGGTGTGCTGATCGAGGTCCTCCCGCGCAAGAGTGAGCTCGTCCGTCCTCCCGTAGCCAACGTGGACGCCGTCCTCGTGGTGGTCACCCTTCGGGAACCCGAGGTCGACCTAGCGTACCTCGACCGCCTCCTCGTGCACGTAGAGTACGCCCGACTCGAGGCGGTCCTCTTTTGGAACAAGGTAGACATCCTCGGGCCTTTCGAACGAGAGGAGCTCGACGCGCTTTTGGGCGTATATCGGAGCGCCGGGTACGCGACGTTTGCGGGGAGCGTGCGTACCGGAGAGGCACTTCCGGAGGTCCGCAAACACCTGGCCGGCAAAGTCCTCGTCCTCGCCGGGCCTTCGGGGGTGGGGAAGACTTCATTTTTGCGGGCGCTTCGCCCCGACCTTCCCCTTGCGGTCGGAGAGCTCAGCCGCAAGCTCGGCCGCGGAAGGCACACGACGCGCGAAGTCGTCCTCGTCGACGTAGGACAGGGCAGTTGGATCGCCGATGCCCCGGGGTTCGGGGCGCTTCGCCTTCCAGACGTGGGGCTTCCGGAACTCGGACGGCTGTTCCCGGAGATTGCGGCGTACGCCGAGGGCTGCCGTTTTCGCGACTGTCTGCACGAACGGGAACCAGGGTGTGCCGTGCGCGCGGCGGTAGAGGAAGGGAACATCGCCCGATCCCGTTACGCGAATTACCTCGCCTTCTTGCGCGAACTTCGGGAAATGCACGCGGAGCGCTACTGAGGGGACAGAAGTTTTCTCCATGAACGCGGAACATTTCCCCACAGAGCGCGTACGCCTAACCGCAGCTTTTCCTTCGACGATCGAGGAGGTGCCCGTGTGAAACGCGACGAATCCTTTGCCCTCTTTGCCCAGATCGACCGTCCCCTCGTCGCCCCTTCGCTCCTTTCGGCAGATTTCGCCCGCCTTCTTGAGGACGTGCGCGACGTGGAGGCGAAGGATGCCGATTGGCTTCACTGGGACGTGATGGACGGGCATTTTGTGCCTAACCTCACCTTCGGCCCGCCCGTGGTCAAGGCCCTCCGGCGGCATACGGACCTCTTTTTCGACGTCCACCTCATGGTGGAAGCCCCCCAACGGCTCCTCGAGGCCTTTCGCGATGCGGGTGCGGACGCGTTCACCCTTCACATCGAAGCGGATCCGCACGCGCACCGCGCGATCAAGGCCGCCCAGTCCATGGGGATGAAGGCGGGGATATCCCTCAATCCTTCGACCCCTTGCGAGGCGATTCGCCCGCTCCTCCACGAGGTGGATCTCGTCCTCGTGATGAGCGTCAACCCCGGGTTCGGCGGGCAGGCCTTCATCCCTTGGGTGAAGGACAAGGTGGCGCGAATCCGGAAGATGCTCGTGGAACTCGGACGCCCGCACGTTCCGATCTCCGTCGACGGTGGAATCAACGCCGAGACGGGGCGTGAGGTCGTGGAGGCCGGTGCTACGGTCCTCGTTGCGGGGACGTACGTCTTCGGCGCAAAGGATCGGGGAGAACCCATTGCCGCCTTGAAGAGCATTTCGCTTCCGCGGGAAGGGAAGTAGAACGTCGATTCGTCTTCTGGAGGGGAGGAGGTCGTATCGTCCCCCTCTAGAGCGGACGGTTCGAATCGAAAAGGAGGCCCGCCGGTGCTCACGGACTACCACGTACACATCTACGAAACGGGAGGGTTCGATCCGGACTACCTGCGGCGTTACGCGGAACGCGCCGCGGAGCTCGGCATCGAAGAGTGGGGACTGTCGGAGCACGCCTACTTCTTTGCCGAGACGCGGGGGATCGTAGAGGAGCCTTGGGCGGAGGCGCGACGGCGCCTGCGGATGGAGGAGTACGTGGCCTTCGTAGACGCCGCTCGGGCCGAGGGAATCCCCCTGAAGTTTGGCATCGAGATGGACTACGTCCCTGGCAAAGAGGAGCGCATCGCCCGCTTCCTCGAGTCCTACCCGTTCGATTACGTGATCGGGTCGGTTCACTGGATCGGATCGTGGGGCATCGACCTCAAGGAGTTCCGCCACGAGTACGAGCGGCGGGACATCCGGGAGGTGTATCGGGCGTACTTTGACCAGATCGTCTCCATGGCCGAGGCGCGCCTCGTGGACATCGTCGGGCACATCGACTTGGTCAAGATTTTCGGCTATCGTCCCGCCGACCCGAAGTTTCTCGACGAGCTTTACGAAGAAGTTGCCGAGGCCGTCGCCCGCGGCGGTCTCGTCGTAGAAATCTCTACCGCCGGGTTGCGCAAACCTGTGGGCGAGATCTACCCCGCACGCCCGCTCCTCGAGAAGCTCCACGCCCGGGGCGTGCCCATCGTCCTCTCTTCGGATGCCCACGAGCCGGAAAACCTCGGGTACGCATACGACCAAGCCCTCGCCCTCGCCCGTGAGGTGGGATATCGGGAAATCGTCGTCTTTCGTGGACGCAAGAGGGAGGTCTTTCCCCTAGGATGAGCGGAGCGAAGTGCGAAGGCCAGGTTCGGATTCTCGGCCTAGATCTCGCCGGCAGTCCACGGCGCCCTACGGGATACGCCTTTTGCTCCGACGGCGCGCTCCACGTGGGAGTCATTTACACCGATGCCGAGATCGAAGAACTCGCCGCGGACTTCGACCGGATTTACGTGGACGCTCCCCTAAGCCTCCCCGCGGGCAGAAAGGGTGTGGAAGACCGAAGCGGGCCGCACTTTCGCGCCTGCGACCGCATGCTCCGCGAAAGAGGGATCCGCTTTTTTCCCGTGACGCTTGGTCCTATGCGCAGGCTGACGGAACGGGGCATGCGCTTCGCCGAAGCGTGGCGAAAACAGAGGAAGGAGGTGTGGGAAGTCTATCCGGGGGCGACGTACGACGTCTGCGGGGTTCCCCGCAAGGCGAGGGAAAAAATCACCGCGTTCTTTCGCCGACGCGGGTTGCCCCTGCCGGACTCGGCTGAGGGACCGCCCACGCAAGACGAGTTGGACGCCGTAGCCGCCCTCTGGACGGGGATTCTCCACCTCCGAGGCGAAACCGAACTCCTCGCGGGGGAAAACGAGACGATCGTCCTCCCCCGGCGCGGTGCAAAGGGGGTCATGGGATGCCCGAAGGACCGGTGTACCTCCTCTTCGACGACGGAACGCGCGCACTTCTCCACGTAGACCCCGATGCACAGGGAACCTACGGCACGCACCGCGGTACCCTTTCTCTCGCCGAAGTTTTGAAAGCGGAGACGGGTTCTGTGCTTACGACGAACATCGGAGCTCGCGTGCGCGTACTCCGTCCGAGCCTCGAAGACCTCCTCATGCGCGTTCGGCGTAAAACGCAGATCGTCTACCCCAAGGATGCGGGGTTTACCCTTCTCAAGCTCGGGCTGCGCCCGGGCGATCGCGTGTTTGAGACGGGTTCGGGAAGCGGGGCGATGACCATCGCCCTCGCGTGGGCCGTATCACCGTCCGGCCGCGTCGTGACGTACGAGCGAGAAGAAGCTTTTCTCCGCCTCGCTCGCGAAAACGTGACTCGTGCGGGCTTTGCGGACGTGGTGGAATTCGTGCACGCCGACGCCTCGCAGGCGATCGCCGGCGGGCCGTACGACGCGGCATTCATAGATGTGCGGGAACCTTGGTCGGTGCTCGCACCACTCCGCGAGGCGCTCCGGCCGGGTGCCCTCGTAGCCTTTCTCCTGCCTACGACCAATCAGGTGCAAAAGCTCCTCCAGAGTCTTCAGATGGGGTTTACGGACGTCGAGGTCCTCGAGATCCTTCACCGCTACTACAAGCCCAACCCCGCCCGCCTGCGTCCGGAGGACCGGATGACGGGGCATACGGGCTACCTCGTCTTTGCCCGCCGGGAAGTGGAAGGCTGGGAAGAAGAGGGGAAGCCTCCTGTAGAAAAGGGTGCCGAAGCGTGAACCAAAGCGAATTTCGACACAACGCCCAGGCCGCGCTCATCGGTCTTTTCGCCGGGTCGTTTGGTGGTCTCGTAGGGCTGGGGGGCGGCGTGATCATGATCCCCCTCCTCGTGCGCGCCTTCCGCCTTTCCCAAGTACGCGCCCACGGAACGAGCCTTGCCGCCGTTGTCGTCACGGGGATTGCCGGCGCGGCAACCTACGCCCGCTTCGGCTCCGCCGACCTTGCGGGCGCTTTGCTTCTCGCGGCTACGGCCATGGGCACCGCACACTTCGGAGCGCGTTTCGCGCACGCGCTCCCCGAGTGGAAGTTGAAGCGAGCTTTTGGAGCGTTCCTCCTCTTTACGGCAGTCCTCCTCCTCACCAGACCATACCTCAACGCTTTGGCCGTTTCCGGCGCGGGAATCCCCATCGGGACTTCCGCCGCGGGGATCGCCGTCCTCCTCGCCACGGGAGTCTTTACGGGATTTCTTTCTGGGATGATGGGCGTCGGCGGCGGGTCGATCATGGTCCCTGCGATGGTCATCTTCCTCGGTGTGGGTCAACACCTCGCCCAAGGTACGTCTCTCCTCGCCATGGTCCCTACGGGTACGGTGGGGGCATGGACGCATTTCCGCCTCGGCAACGTCGCCGCGCCCATCCTCCCCGGCCTCCTCGTCGGGATTTTCCTCGGCTCCTCACTCGGAGCGTGGGTTGCCCACCTCCTTCCCGACGTCGCTTTGCGCGCGGTGTTTGCCGGTGTTCAGACGTGGCTCGGGATACGCTACTTGCGAACGTCCTCCTCTGCCGGGAAATCCGGCAGGACGAAGACGGCATAGAAATCTAGTACGGGGAGCAGAGCCGGCGCAAGAGCAATTCTTTTCTGATTTTTAGGCACAAAGAGATCCCGCCTTTCGGTATGCAGGGGTAGGCAGGGTTTGGTTTTCGGTTCTGTTTTGTGCAGGTCCTTGAGATCGCGTGACTCGGGACGCCTGTCTAGGCAGAAGCTGAGGGGATAAGAAAAGACTTTACCAGGAGCGGTTGACGAGAGAAAAATTGGTACGGACGGGGGAGATTCCCTTTTCTTCGAGGAGCTGGTTGTACAGGGCGGCCAAGGCGGTGACGGCGTACAAGGCAAAACCGATTCCCCCGAAGACGAGGAGGAGGAAGCCCGCCGAGAGAAGGATGGGAAGAAGTTCGCTGATGAGTAAGATCATTCCAATTGCTCCAAAGACCAATAGGCCAATTCCCGCGAGGGCCGCGTAGAAGCCTAAAACCGTCCAGAACTTCTTTTGCGTGGCCTCCCAGCTTACGGTAAAGGGTGCTTTGAACGGTCCGTATCCGTCAGCGATGGCAAAGGTGTAGAGAGACAACCGAACGCTTAGGTAAATTCCTGGAAGAATGAGGAATAAGAATCCGAGTCCGACGACGAGAGAGACTACGAGGTAGGCGACGAAGTACTTCCAAAAGTCTCCCATACGGGAAAAAAGGATTCCAACGCCGAACGGCTCCCCGCGGACGGCGGCGAGAAAGGCGGCATAAAACCCGCCAAGAAAGAGGGAAGAAAGGAGGTTAAGGAGAAGCTGTACAACGATTTCTATCGATTGAGGAATTTCCGGTGTCTCTTCCCCAGGGTTTTGGACTTGTGAAATCAGGTCCGAAAGGGCTTCCGGATCCATACTGCCCCAGATTGCTCCTATAACACCTAGACTGAACGCTGAGACCAGAAAGATCAGGACCCACATGAGCAACGACACACCGAAAAGCCGCCAACCGTTTTCCCGAAATGCCGTCCACCCGTGTTCGAGGGCCTTTCCGATCAAACGCCCCATCCTCTCTCGGTTTGTTGAAGATCGCAGGTCTTTGCGAGTTTCCGGAAAGCGGTCGTCTACATCCCCCTCTCGGCCTTCGCTCCATTGTACTCCACCTTCTCGCTCTTTTGCAAAAAGAATTCCCGGTTGAAGGAAGAACCGCCCAGGGGAAAGGTATCTTGGGAAGAGAAAACCCGAAACCATTTCTGCGAACAACGGGGGAGTACAACGTGTCGGACGGGTCTACGGCAGCGCTTGCAGAGGCGTCGCGGTTCGTCTGCGAGCTTGCTGCGATTCGCACGGGAGACGATCTCTTCAATCCGTGGGGGGAGAGTGACCTCACGTGGGACCGTTCTCGGCTTGCCCCCTGCGTCCGCCGACTGCACTTTACATATTACCTCGCGCGACGCCTCGGCCGCGTTCGCTGGGTGTGGATCGGCGAGGCCCTCGGCTACCGCGGTGCGCGCTTCTCCGGCGTTCCCTTTACCTCGGAGCGAATCCTCCTCAGCCTTCATCCGGAAATCCCCGCCGAGGTGGTCTTCGGCCGCCGCGGCGTGCGCACGAGTCGTCCCGACCACCCGATTCTTGCGGGGAGAACCTCGAAGGCGACGCGCCGCTACGGGTTCACAGAAATGAGCGCCACCTTGGTCTGGCGCGCGGTACGCGCGGCGGGGCTGGCCCCCGAAGACGTGGTGTTCTTTAGCGTCGTCCCCTTTCATCCTCTGGATCCCAAGCGAGGTCCCATGAGCAACCGTCCGCCCCGGCGCCGCGAAGTGCGAGAAGGGCTTGAGGTTCTCTCGGAATTTCTAGGCATCTTCCGCCGGTGGAATGGGGGATTCGGCTCTCCGCGTGTGATCGCCATAGGAAACGTCGCCCACGAAGGGCTCGAGGCACTAGGGATTCCGCACCTCAAGGTCGTACATCCGGCGCAGGGGCACGGATCCCGCTTCCTCGCGGAAATCCGCCGTGCGGTTCTCATGGAAGAAAGGTGAGGACGCAAAAACCCCGGCCGAAAAGTCCGCAGCCGGGGTCTTGAACTTGCGGTCTCCTCTTCGCCCGTTCGCAAGACGAATTGATCGCCCACTATTTCGACGGGGCCGTTTTCGTAGAAAATGAGGCGCAACGAGCTCCCCTTTTCGAAATCCTCATCCGAGGCGGACGAGCTTCACGCTGCGCAAGGCCTCGATGTCGAGGAGCTTGGCGAGGGTGTCTCCGTCGGGGGTTTGGTCCACGGCGAGGAGCATGACGGCCTCGCCCCCGATTTCCCGGCGGCCGACGATCATCGTGGCGATGTTGATTCCCTTTTCGCCGAAAATCATGCCTACGCGCCCGATGACGCCCGGGCGGTCGATGTGGTGGGCAAAGACGATCGTCCCCTCCGGTGGAACGTCCACGGGGAACCCTTCGACTTCGACGATGCGAGGTCCAAGACCTTCGACGATCGTACCTGACACCTGGGAAGCGGTGCCGCGTTCTCCGCGCAAGCGTACCTGAACGAGGAAGGGGAACCCGGCGCTCGTGCTCGTCCACGTCTCCTGAACTTCGAGGCCCCGCTGGCGGGCGAGCGTGCGGGCGTTTACGAGGTTTACGCGCACGTCGAGCTGGCGGGCGAGGACGCCTTTGAGCACGGCGCGCACGAGGAACTCCCGTTCCGCTTCGGAAATCTCTCCGTGGAAGGTGACGTCCACGGCGACGAACGGACCCTCCAACACGTCCATGGCAAAGGTGCCAAGGCGTTCCCCGAGACGGAGGAGCTCCGCCGCCTCCGGCGAAGGCGCCTCCGGAAGGTTGACCGCCGTGCGGACGGGACGGTCGCGTAAGGCCTCCAGGATGGCGATGCTCGTGTCGCGGGCGACGTTTTCCTGCGCTTCGACGGTGCTCGCCCCGAGGTGCGGGGTAAACACCGCACGTTCCAAGGCGAGGAGCTCGGCGTTTTTCGGCGGTTCCTCGGCAAAAACGTCGATGGCGACGCCTGCGACCTTTCCGCTGCGCACGGCCTCTACCAGGGCATCTTCGTCGATGAGGCCACCTCGGGCGGCGTTCACGAGGATCACGCCGTCCTTCATGAGGGCGAGGGTTTCTCGGCGAATGAGGTTTCGCGTTTCTTCCGTAAGCGGCGTGTGTAGGGTGATGATGTCGGCGCGGCGGAAGAGTTCTTCGAGGCTCACCGGCTCGATGCCCAGAGCTCGGGCGCGGGATTCGGGGAGGTAGGGGTCGTGACCGAGGACTTCCATGCCGAAGGCGCGGGCGCGCTTGGCTACCTCACTCCCGATGCGCCCGAAGCCCACCACGCCGAGCGTTTTCCCCATGAGCTCGAAGCCTACGAAGCGCTGGCGCTCCCAGCGCCCCGCCTTTACCGAAGCGTGGGCTTGGGGAATGCGGCGTGCCAAGGCGAGAAGCAGGGCGAAGGTGTGTTCCGCGGCGGCAATTGTGTTCCCGTTAGGGGCGTTGAGGACGAGCACGCCCCGTTCCGTGGCGGCGTCGACGTCGATGTTGTCCACGCCCACACCGGCGCGCCCTACGACCTTGAGGCGCGGGGCGAGGTCGAGGAGGTCGCGGGTGACCTTCGTACGGCTGCGCACAATGAGGGCGTCGGCGTCGCGGAGGGCGCGTACGAGGGCCCCGGGGTCGTCCTCGTGGGAGACGTCGACGATCTCCACCTCGGGGTCGCGCCTGAGGGGTTCGAGCCCTGCCTCGCTCAGCGGGTCGGCGATGACAATGCGGTAGCCCAAGCCGTGTACACCTCCGCAGCGGCCGCAACGGCAGCACCTCGGCGCACGGGATGCCCGAGGAGCTCCAAACTCACCTCGAAGGCCGCGAGATAGTGGAGGACGTCCGAAGGCGATACGTATCCCATGTGACCGATGCGCACGATGCGTGGCGTGAGGTCCCCCTGTCCGGAGGCGAAGACGACGGCGAAGTGCTCGCGCAAGGTGGCCAAGACCCGCTTGGGCCCAAGGGCCTCTACGTCTACGGCGGTTACGGTCGGGGAGGCGTAGGCGTCGTCCTCGACGAGCAGGGGAAGCCCGAGGGCGCGAATTCCCGCACGTGTCATGTCGCGCATGAGGAGGTGGCGGGCGAAGACGCGCTCGTAGCCCTCTTCCTCGATGAGGTTGAGCGCCTCGTCGAGGGCGAAGAGGAGGGAGACGGCAGGGGTGAAGGGAGTCGTGTTCTTCGCCAGGCTGTCCTCGTAGCGGCGGAGATCGGCGTAAAAGCGCGGACCGTCTACGGCGCGCATCGCCTCAAGGGCGCGCGGACCCAAGGCCACGACGGCGAGACCCGGTGGGCTCATGAGCGCCTTCTGCGAACCCGTGGCGACCCCGTCGATTCCCCACGCGTCCATGGCCATCTCCACTGCGGCAATCGAGGAAACGCCGTCGACGAGGACGAGAGCCTCCGGGCGGACTTCACGGACGATCGCCGCGAGTTCCCGTACAGGGTTGAGGAGGGAAGTGGAGGTTTCGCAATGCGTGACGATCACGGCGCGGAGGTTCGGATGCGCGACGAGGGCGCTCCGGAAGGCCTCCGGATCCGTCGGAACGCCGGGGGGGAACGAGAGGGTGTGGACGTTTCGCTTGTGGTCGCGGGCGATGGCGGCAAAGCGCTCCCCGAAATTCCCGTTCGTAACGACGAGGACTTCGTCACTGGGGGCGGTGAGGTTTACGAGGAGCGTTTCCAAGGCCAACGTTCCGCTTCCCGCGAGGAGGAAGACCTTACCCTGCGTGCCGAAGAGGGGCTTGAGCCTTGTAATGATGCGCGCCACGCGTTCGTCCATGAGGGGGTCGCGGTGCCCAACCATGGGTTGGGCGAGGGCGCGGAGGACGCGAGGCGGTACCGGCGTGGGGCCGGGAATTCGGAGGTAGAGCTGATCCTGCACCTTTCTCGTTCCCTCTCTTTCCGATGAAGAGGTTTGGACCGTTTGTTCTCAATGTTGAAGTGAAGTCTAGCACAAAGAAAGAAGGCTTGTCAAGGAATACGGATGACTAACGTTCGTTTATATCGCGCGTACACGGCGCTTCATCCCGTTGTAAACCGGTCACTAGGGAGATAATCTCGAACTTTACGCCGGAACATCGGCTGAAATACCAAGATAAGGCGAACATTTAGAGCGAAGATCGTCGCCGACAAAGGACGGAAGGGGGCCGCGGCGGTCCGAGGACATTTTGCCCCCTCACGGAAAAAAAGCGTAGGCTGCGGTGCCTACGCCTTTCGTCCTGTCCGCGTTTCGGTTCGGCGGGGCGTCAAACGCGCTGTACGAGGCCCTTTTTGAGCGCCTTTACGTGCACCCACACGCGCTTGGGCTTGCCGTCGACGAGGATACGTACCTTTTTGAGGTTGGGGGAGAACTTCCGCCGGCTCGCCTTCATGGAGTGGCTTCGGCGGTTGCCGAACATGGGCTTCTTTCCCGTGACGTAACACACCCGTCCCATGGTCTTTCCTCCTTTGCTGCGTTTTGCCGCGCATCCGAGGGAAAGCCCTCGGGGTCATTTCCGCAAGCCTTTTTTACACGTGAAATGTATCATACCATAAGGCAAAACCAAGATGCAAAAGCGGGGATTACCGCAGCTAACGTGTTTTGTGCCTTCGGAGTTTCCCAAAAGGCTTCGCGGACCGACACCTCACGTGCGCTCGCAAGGCCGCTTTTTTTTCTCTGGAGGCTCGTGTACAATGGCTGTGACGTACGCGCAGTCGGTGGATCCTACGGGAAAGAAGGGAAGGAGCGCCGAATTTTCCGCGAACTTCCGGTACGGCCGGACCTCGCGGAGGAGAAGAGGTGGAGGGCATGCCGTACGTGAAGGATATGAACGGTGGGAAGCTCTACATTTCGGACCGCGTGATCGCCCAGCTTGCCGGGTATGCGGCGATGGACGTCTTCGGCATCGTGGGGATGGTCCCGCAAAAGCCGATCAGTGAAGGCATCTTGGAGATCCTCGGGCGGGAAAACCTCGCCAAAGGGGTCGAGGTGGTCTTGGCGGACAAAAAGGGCCGGGAAGGGGAGGACGGGGAGGAGGTCTCGCTCAACCTCTACGTCATCGTAACGTACGGAGTGCGGATTCCGGAAGTCGCGCGGAACTTGCAAGAGCGCGTTCTCTACGCGCTCCGCACCTTCCTCGGAATCGAGACGGCGACAGTGAACGTCCACGTCCGAGGGGTTAAGGTAGAGAACTAGTCTTTTGCAAATTCTTCGGGGGCCTATCGCACTGGCAAGGGGAGAGTCTTTCCTGCCTTCGAGGAGGAAGGGATTTGGCTGAGAATCGGGGAATTCACCTCCTTTTGGAGGATCTGTTTCGCGCTGCCTTAGAGGCGGGCTATCGCCGCCTGCAAGCGCACAAGGACGTCGTCAACCGCCTCAACGTCTTTCCCGTTCCCGATGGGGACACGGGAACGAACATGGTGCTCACCATAGGCGCAGGACTCAAAGAAAGCCGAGGGGTCTCTGGCGGCGTAGGCGCCGTGGCACAGGCGTTCTCGCGCGGCCTTCTCATGGGTGCGCGCGGAAATTCCGGCGTCATCGTATCCCAGCTTTTCCGAGGATTTGCCCAGGAGGTAGACGGGAAATCTGCCCTCACGCCCCTCGAGTGGGCGGAGGCGGTGGACGCAGGGGTGCGCGCCGCTTACCGTGCGGTGATGAAACCCGCGGAAGGGACGATTCTCACGGTGTCGCGCAAAGGAGCCCAGGCGGCTCTGGGAGAAGCACGTCGCGGGGGGGACTTCTTAGCCGTCGTCGAGGCGCTTCTCCGTGCGGCACGAGAGACGCTGGCGCGCACGCCCGAGATGCTCGAACCCCTACGCCAGGCCGGCGTCGTCGATGCCGGCGGGCAGGGTTTCGTGTACTTTTACGAAGGGTTTCTCGAGGGACTGCGCGGAGAGGGCGGTTCTGTCGCCCTTGCGGCAGACGCGGCGCAGGATACTTCCGCCGGAGGCCGGACGGCGCTCGTCGAAGCCCTGGACGAGGTACTGCCCGATGACGTGCACGCTTGGGAAGGAGATCCCGAGGAGCTTCCGTACGGCTTCTGTACGAATTTTGTCGTACGCCTGTACGACCCCGTATCCTTCCGCGAAGACGAGTTCCGTCGTTCCCTCGAGCGCTTCGGCGATTCCATCGTCGTGCTCCGGGGAGACGACCTCGTGCGCGCGCACGTTCATTCCGAAACTCCGGGCGAAGTGCTCACTTGGGCGCAGTCTTTCGGAGAACTCATCCGCATCAAGATCGACAACATGCGCGAGCAGATTCGCGCTCGAAGGCGTTTTGAAGCGCGTCGCAAAACGTCCGGTTCGGAAGGACGGGGAACGCCCTCGGCACCGGAAGCGGCGGCCGAGGTGAAGGCACCGGCTCCACCGAACCCCGCCGGAAGCGGGGAGGACAGGGCGGCAAAGCCTCCTCGGGTACGGACTGGAGTTGTCGCTGTCGTCCAGGGGAAGGGTTTTGCCGCCTTGATGGAGAGCCTGGGGGCGCAGGCGCTCGTCGACGGCGGGGAGACGATGAACCCGAGCACGGAGGCGATTCTCACGGCGATTCGCTCCACGAACGCCGACGCGGTCGTAGTCCTCCCCAACAATGGGAACGTGATCCTCGCTGCGGAACAGTCGCAGCAGCTCTCGGACCGTCCGGTGTTCGTCGTTCCGACGACGACGCTCCCAGAGGGCGTTTCGGCACTCGTCGCCTATCGTCCGGACCTTTCGGCAGAAGAAAACGTGGCGGCCATGGAGGAAGCGCTTCGCGCGACGCGCGTCGCGCAGATCACGCAGGCCGTGCGCGACGCCCGCTTTGACGGCGAGTCGATTCGGGCCGGAGAGTACATCGCCCTTTCGGGGAAGTCCCTCCTCGCCAAGGGGGATGCGCTCGAAGGCGTACTCCTTGCAGCTCTTGAGCGTCTGGGTGTGCATTCGGACGGGATGCTCACCCTCTTTTGGGGCGACGGTCTTTCCGAAGACGCGCGCGAGAGGCTCCTCCGAACCCTCGAAGAACGGTATTCGGACCTCGAGATCGAGGCGTTCGAAGGCGGGCAACCCCTCTACCCCATCCTTGTGAGCTTCGAAGGGTAGGACTCGCAGTTCTGGCCTTCGGACGTCCAAGAAAAGCGCCGGAACGAAGGGGCGGACAACCTTCGCGTCGGGGGTGGTGTGTGGCCGTGAGCCTCTTTTTCGCGCCGCTAACGGAGGTCGTCTCGCTCCCCAAATCCCGGCAGGACGTTTTGACTGAAGCGGGGATTCGCACGGTAGGTGATGCGCTTCTCTTCGTACCGCGCCGCTACGAAGACTTTCGTGCCAAACCCCTCGAGGAAGTCCGCGTTCCCGAAACGCTCTCCGTCGTGGGCGTGGTGCAGTCGAATCCCAAGTTTTCCCGCTTCCGCGGAAACTTCTCGCGCCTCGCGACCACCTTGGACGTCGGCGGAAGGACGATTACGGTCGTTTGGTTCAATCAACCGTACCTACGCGAGCGTTTGATCCCGGGAGCCCGCGTGCAGGTGGCGGGGCGCTACGACCCGAAGTCCCGTCAGCTTGTGGCGCAAAAGACGCGCTTTTCCGCGGAAGGCATTGCCACGGAGTCGCTTACGCCCGTGTACGGACTCCCGGGGCGAGGAGCGGATGCGTGGTTTTCCGATCTCATACGCCTTCTTTTCTCTCTTCCCGATCTCGAGATTCCCGATCCGATTCCTGCGGCGCTTCGTGAGAAGTACCGGATTCTTTCGCGGGGGGAGGCGCTCCGCACCCTCCACTTCCCCCAGGACGAACGCGAGCTCTTTTGGGCGAAGCGGCGCATGGCTTTTGAAGAGGTCTTCCTCTACCAGCTCAAGGTACTCGCGGCCCGGAACGTGCGCGTGCGGACGCGGAGGGTGCGGGAACACCGCTTCCGCCCAGAAGAGGTCTTAGAGCTCGCCTCGCGCTGGCCCTTTACCCTCACAGGGGCGCAGCGGCGCGCGATCCAGGAAATCTTTGCCGATCTCCTCGGACCTTACCCGATGAACCGCCTCTTGCAGGGGGACGTAGGATCGGGGAAGACTGCGGTGGCGGCGCTGGCGATATACGCCGTAGTCCGCGGTGGGCGTCAGGCGGCGCTCATGGCGCCCACGGAAATTCTCGCCGAACAGCACGTGCGTACCCTGCGCGGCCTTCTGCCGGAAGACGTGCCGATCGCGCTTCTCACGGGGCGGACGCCGCGGCGCGAGCGGGAGGAAATCCTCTACGGACTCGCCCAGGGTACGATCTCCGTAGCCGTAGGTACCCACGCTCTGATCACGGAGCACGTGCGCTTTGCCGACCTCGGGTTCGTCGTCGTGGACGAGCAGCACCGCTTCGGCGTCGTGCAACGCCGCCTGCTCGCGCAAAAGGGGGATGTCCCCGACCTCCTCTCCATGAGCGCGACGCCGATTCCCCGGACGCTCGCCCTCCTCCTGTACGGGGATCTGGACGTTTCGGTTCTCGACGAGATGCCTCCCGGGCGAACGCCCGTCGAGACGCATTGGACGACGCCGGAACGCTTTGCCGACGTGCTCACCTTTGTCGACGGGCAAATCGAACGTGGGCGACAGGCGTACGTCATCGCGCCGCTCATTGAGGCATCGGACAAGCTCGAGTACCAAAACGTCGTCGACCTCTACGACCGGGTTCGAAACTTTTTGCCCGAGCGGCGCGTCGGCCTCCTCCACGGACGGCTCTCCGGCCGGGAAAAGGACCGCGTGATGCGCGCCTTCGTCGCCGGCGAGCTCGACGTCCTCGTCTCTACGACGGTGGTCGAGGTTGGGGTCGACGTTCCCAACGCCACGGTGATGGTGATCTACGACGCCGACCGTTTTGGCCTCGCGCAGCTGCACCAACTTCGGGGGCGCGTCGGCCGAGGCTCGCACAAGTCGTACTGCATCCTTGTCGCCGATCCCCGCACCGAGCTCGGGCGCAAGCGCCTACAAGTCTTCCGCGAACTTACGGACGGGTTTCAGATCGCGGAAAAGGACTTCGAACTCCGCGGACCAGGCGATCTCTTCGGCACGAAGCAGAGCGGCTTGCCGGAATTCCGCTTTACCCAGCTCGATTCACCGCGGGAACTGCGCATGCTGCAAACCGCCCACGAGGAGGCGGAGCGCCTCCTCGCCGATTCCGCCTTTTGGGAAACGGAGGAGGCAGTCCCCTTGCGCGAGGCGCTGGCGGGCGTGCACGAGGAGGCGGGGCAGCTCTGGGATTGACGCTGTCCCGCTGGGGCCGATCCACTCGGCGGGGGTTCCTTTCCCTTCCATCGGATGGGTCGCTCTCTCCTCGCTAAACGGCGTTGGCCTTCCTCCGGGCACTCCGGGCAAAGGACAAAAAAGGGATATACTCCGTATATCAGTTTTTTCCTCGGCAAAAGGAGGAGGTCCCAGACGGAAGGGGGCATCACACGTGCGAATCGTCGCTGGTGAGTGGAAGGGTCGCCGCCTTCTCACGCCGCCTCAAGCGCATACGCGGCCGACTTCCGGGCGCATACGGGAGGCTGTGTTTCAAATTCTCGGCCCGTTCTTTGCGGGCGGCGTGGTCCTCGACCTCTTTGCAGGCAGCGGGGCGGTAGCCTTCGAAGCCCTGAGCCGAGGGATGGAGCGCGCGGTCCTTGTGGAATCCTCGCCGCAGGCGCTTCGGGTGATTCGGGAAAACGCCCGCCTTCTCGGGGCCGAAGGCCGCATTCACGTGATCTCCCGCCCGATCGAAAAGGCGACGGACCTTGTCGTCGCCGGCGGTCTGTACGACCTCGTTTACGCCGATCCGCCGTACGCGTACCCCGTCGATCGCCTTGCGGTGCTCTTCGCCGCACTCGCCGCCCGTGGCGCGCTTGCCCCCCATGTAAAGATTGTGGTGGAGCGGGCCGCCCGTTCGGGGGAGGAGGATTTCGCACGTCTGCGCGATGCCCTCGGAGGACTTTCGGGAGAAGTTCGCATTCGTCGCTTTGGAGACACCGCAGTGTGGGTTGTATTCGCCGAACCGCCGTCCGACGCCCCGGGCCGCCCATAGCGGCCGAAGCGGGACCGTCGACAGCGGACGAGAAAAGGAGGGAGACGCTTGTGGAACGCGGAATCCAGCTCGCCGTCGTTCCTGGAAGCTTTGACCCTGTGACGTACGGGCATCTCGATATCATCGAGCGAAGTGCGCAGATTTTCGACCGGGTCATCGTTGCGGTTTTGCACAACCGTGACAAAAAGCCGCTCTTTACGACGGAGGAACGCGTGGCGCTTCTCCGGGAGACGACGCAGCACCTCCCCAACGTCACCGTGGACGCATTCGGCGGCCTCCTCGTGGACTACCTCGCCCGCGTGGGCGCCCGGGTAATCGTGAAGGGGTTGCGGGCGGTGAGCGATTTCGAATACGAGATGCAGATGGCGCTCATCAACAAAAACCTGCGGGAAGATGTGGAAACCTTTTTCATGATCGCGCGCCGTGAGTACTCTTTCCTCAGTTCCAGCATCGTAAAGGAAGTCGCCCAGTACGGGGGCTCGGTCGCCGACCTCGTCCCACCACCCGTGGAAGCCGCGCTCAAGCGAAAGTTCTTCGGAGCGGAGGCAGGGGGGCCTTCGGCGAGCTGAAGGGCGAAAGGGGAGGTCCAGGTGAGGGACGCGTCGCCCGTCGGATGCGGGAGAGGTGCGCGGGCGTCGGATCCGCAGGGCGACGGGAGCCGTGCGGACGTGCGGAGGAGGCGACACGTCTACCTCGTGGGCTTCATGGGTGCGGGGAAGAGCACGGTCGGCCGCCTTCTCGCGCGGGAACTCGGCCGCCGGTGGGTGGACATGGACACCGAGATCGTCCGCGAGGCGCGGAGATCCGTAGCCGCCATCTTCGCCGCGGAAGGAGAAGAGGGCTTTCGTAGGCGCGAGGCAGAGCTTCTCGCCCGCCTTGCGGAGGAGGAGATCCCCCTCGTCGTGAGCACGGGCGGCGGCATCGTCCTGCGTCCGGAAAACCGGGAGAGGCTGCGTGCGAGCGGCTTCGTCGTCTACCTCGAGGTTCCCTTTTCGAATCTCTGGAAGCGTCTCACCGAATCCGGCGGGCATTCCGATCGCCCCCTATTTTCCCCGGACGATGAATCATCCCTGCGCGAACGCTTCCGCGCGCGCAAAGCTCTGTACCGGGAAGTAGCTGACCTCATCTACGCAAATCTCGATACCCCCGAGCGGGCCGCCGCCGACCTCGCACGCACGCTCAAGGACTTTTTCCACTGCTAAAGCGTTCGGCGAGCTGGCGAAGTGGTTCTGGAGCGAGTTCCCGCGCCGGGAGAGCGCGGAGCGCTTGCGAGGTAGACGAGGGCGACTTGGACGTAGGAGAGACGAATTCGCATTCCGCCTGTTGTGAAGTGCTGTGTGAAGGCTCGGGATTTTGCTCCTGCACCCTTTTTTCCAGCGCCTTTTTTTGCGTAAGATGAGGGTCGAGGCCGAGCCCGAACGTAGTATGGGACCTCAGACCGGCAGGTATCCCCACGCAGGGAGGCATGATCCATGGGGGAACTCCGGCGTACGCCGCTGCATGCGAGGCACGTCGCCCTGGGCGCAAAGTTCGTCCCCTTTGCGGGATTTGAACTTCCCGTGCAGTATTCGGGCATTCTCGAAGAACACCGTGCCGTGCGCGAACGCATGGGGCTCTTCGACGTCTCGCACATGGGAGAGATCCTTGTTTCGGGCCCGGAGTCCGTGGATTTCTTGGAAAAGCTCGCAACGCAGTACGTCGCCCGTCTCGAGGTCGGTCGGGCGGCGTACGGGTTTTTCTTAAACGAGCAGGGTGGGATTTTGGACGACGTGCTCCTCTATCGCCTCAACGACGAGGAATTCCTCGTCGTGGCCAACGCCGCCAACACGGAGAAGGTCTATCGTTGGCTCAAGGAGCACGCCCTCGGCGGCCCCCAGATTCTCGACATCTCCGATCGCATCGGTCTTATCGCCCTTCAGGGCCCGCGCGCCGCGTCTTTCCTCTCGCAGCTCGCCGAGCCTTCGGTAGACGACCTTCGTCCCTTTCGCTTTTGCGAAAACGTGACCGTGGCCGGCGTTCCCGTCCTACTCGTCTCGCGCACGGGGTATACAGGCGAGGACGGATTCGAGCTCTTCGTCGACGCGGAAGCGGTAGCAGAGCTCTGGGATGCGCTCCTCGAACGGGGACGGGAATACGGCCTTGTGCCCTGTGGCCTCGGCGCGCGCGACACCCTACGCTTCGAAGCCGGATTGCCCCTCTACGGACAGGAGCTCGCGGAGACGATTACGCCCCTCGAGGCCAACCTCGAGCGCTTCGTGCGCTGGGAAAAGCCGGTCGACTTCGTGGGGAAGGCGGCGCTTCTCCGGCAAAAGGAGCAAGGCGTATCCCGCCTCTTGGTGGGCCTGCGGATGGAAGATCGGGGGATCCCGCGCACGGGGTATGCCGTCTTTGCCGGAGGGGTCCTCGTCGGCCGCGTGACGAGCGGCAGCATCGCTCCCACACTCGGCGGTGCGTACGCTATGGCCTACGTGGACACGGCGTACTCTCGAGAGGGAACGGAACTCGACGTGGACCTCCGCGGCCGGCGGGCGCGGGCGGTCGTTGTCCATCTGCCTTTTTACCGTCGTTCTGGGTAGACGGTGACTTCCTCGCCCCCGTGCCCGGACGAAGGCGAAAAGGGAACGACATACGTGGAGGCGGTACCCGTGACCTATACCCCCCATACCCCGGAAGACGTCGCGGCCATGCTTGCCGCCATCGGCGTAGGGAGCGTGGAGGAACTCTTTGCCGACATTCCCGAAAGCGTTCGCCTCCGTCGCCCCCTCGAGGTAGAGGGCCCGATGGGCGAGGCGGAGGTTTACCGCTTTTTCCGCTCCCTCGCCGCGCAAAACCGCACCGTGCACGACCTCGTGCACTTCGTCGGCGCAGGGGCGTACGAACACACGATCCCGGCCGTCGTGCAGGCGCTCATCTCGCGCGGGGAGTTCCTTACGGCGTACACCCCGTACCAGGCGGAGGCCTCCCAAGGAAACCTCCAGGCGATCTTTGAATTTCAGACGATGATCGCCGAGCTTACGGGCCTCGACGTCGCCCAGGCCTCTCTGTACGACGGTGCCACCGCCGCCGCAGAGGCGATGCTCCTCGCCGCGCGCGTCACGAAGCGGCGGCGCGTGCTCGTGAGCCGGGCCCTCCATTCGGACGTGCGGGACGTGCTGCGCACATACGCGCTCGGCCCCGACCTCGCCGTAGATGAGGTGCCCGTCGACGTACGTACGGGGGCTACGGACGCGGCGGCCCTCGCCGATCGTTTGAACAAAGACGTCGCAGCCGTCTTCGTCCAGTACCCGAACTTCTTCGGCGTGGTCGAACCTTTGGACGTCCTTTTCGCTCCCGTGAGGGAGGCAGGAGCGCTCGCCGTAGCCGTGGCCAACCCCCTCGCCTTGGGCCTCCTCGCTCCTCCGGGTGCCTTGGGTGCCGACGTCGTCGTAGGCGATGCACAACCGTTAGGGGTCCCCCTTTCCTTCGGCGGCCCGTACGTGGGGTACATGGCGGCCCGCGAAGCCTTTGTCCGCGAGCTTCCCGGACGGATCGTCGGAGAGACCACGGATGGCGAGGGAAGGCGGGGCTACGTCCTCACCTTGCAGGCACGGGAGCAACACATTCGCCGCGAGCGGGCGACGTCGAACATCACGTCCAACCAGGCCCTCATGGCCCTCGCCGTGACGATCACCTTGAGCCTCTTGGGCAAGCGGGGAATTGAGGACCTCGCCCGCTTGAACGCCCAAAAGGCGCACTACGCCCTGCAGGCGATCGAAGCGCGCACCCCCCTTCGCCGGGTGCATGCGGGACCGTTCTTCCACGAGTTCCTCCTCGACGTCGGCGTTCCCGCAAAGGAGATCCTCGCGCGAATGTGCGAGCGCGGCTTCGTGGCGGGATACGACGTTTCCCGGCGCTATCCCGAATACCCGACGCACCTCCTCGTGGCGGTGACGGAAGTCCGTACCCGGGAGGAAATCGAGCGCTTTGCCGAGGCGCTCGCCCAGGCGGTGAGTGGTTCGTGAAGCTGATCTTCGAACGAAGTGTTCCCGGACGACGGGCAATCGAGTTTCTCGACGCTCCGTCTTTTGCGGACGTTCCCTTGGGCATCCCCGAGGCGTACGTACGCAAGGCACCTCCCGAGCTGCCGGAGGTTTCCGAACTCGAGGTCGTACGCCATTACACGGCCCTTTCCCAGAGGAACTTCGGGGTGGACACCGACTTCTATCCCCTCGGATCGTGCACGATGAAGTACAACCCGAGAATTCTCGAAGTTGTCGCTTCTCTCGAGGGATTTCGCGACCCCCACCCCAACGCGCCGGAGGAGCTCGTACAGGGAGCGCTCGCCGTTCTCGCGGGTCTCGAGCGCAACCTACGGGAAATCCTCGGCATGGACGCCGTGAGCCTCCTCCCGGCGGCGGGGTCCCACGGAGAGCTCTTGGGGCTCATGCTCGTTCGCGCCTATTTTGCCGAGCGCGGAGAACGGAGGGACGTCGTCCTCGTCCCCGACTCCGCCCACGGGACGAACCCCGCAAGCGCGGCCATGGCGGGATTCCGGGCGGTGACGCTCCCGTCGAACTCTCGGGGAAGGCTCGACCTCGAGGCGTTGCGCTGTGCCCTTGCCGAGCACGAAGGACGCGTGGCGGCGCTCATGCTCACAAACCCCAACACGCTCGGGCTCTTCGAAGACCAAATCCTCGAGATCGCCGACCGGGTGCATGCGGCCGGAGCGCTTCTCTACATGGACGGGGCGAACCTCAACGCCCTCCTCGGGGTTGCCCGTCCTGGAGACATGGGCTTCGACATCGTGCACGTCAACGTCCACAAGACCTTGGGTACGCCGCACGGAGGCGGCGGCCCGGGAGCGGGGCCCGTGGGCGTCAAGGGGTTCCTCACCGACTACCTCCCGGTACCGCGCGTCATCCGCGACGGCGAGCGCTTCACCCTCGTGGAAGAAGCGCCTAAGTCCATAGGACGCATCCGAAGCTTTGCCGGGAGTTTCGGGGTGCTCGTCAAGGCGTACGCCTACATCCTGCTCCACGGTCCGGAGGGGCTAAGGCGAGTTGCCGAGCGCGCAGTGCTCAATGCGAACTACCTCTTCTCCCTCCTCAAGGACACCTTTGTCGCGCCCTACCCGGGCCCGGTCATGCACGAGTTCGTCCTTTCCGGCAAGAACGTCAAGGCAGAAACGGGCGTCCGAACGTTGGACGTCGCCAAACGCCTTCTCGACTACGGTTTCCACCCGCCCACGATCTACTTCCCCCTCATCGTCGAAGAGGCGCTCATGATCGAACCTACGGAAACGGAGGCTAAGGAAACGCTCGACGCCTTTGCCGCCGCCCTTCGGGCGATCGTCGACGAGGCGAGGCGGGATCCCGAGCGCGTGCGTTCGGCTCCCCATACCACGCCCGTCGGCCGCCTCGACGACGTCAAGGCCGCTCGTCGGCCCGTGCTTCGCTACCGCCCGCCGGAGCGGGCGCAGTAGCCCGATTTGGCTTCGGGTATGGCGAGCTGCCCGCGAACATTGGATGGGAAAGGGGCGACCGTCTTGATCGGACGTAACCTCTATGCCGAACACGCAAAGAAAGGGGAGACCCTGCCTTGTCTCCGCAAGAAACCTGGCGTCTCGTAGAAACGTGGGACGGCGATCCGTATTGGAACATGGCCGTCGACGAGGCGATCCTCCAGACCCACGTCGCGGGGCTCACCCCCCCGACGCTTCGGTTCTACACGTGGAAGCCGTACGCCCTATCCCTCGGCTACGCCCAAAAGGTCTCTACCGCCGCGGACATAGAAGCCCTCGCTCGGCACGGCGTTGCCCTCGTCCGCCGTCCGACGGGCGGACGGGCGGTGTTCCACGCCGACGAACTCACGTACAGTGTGGTTCTCCCGGTGGGTCACCGTCTCGCCCCGGAAAGCGTCCTCGCCTCGTACCGCCTCTTGAGTGCCGGTCTTCTCGCCGGCTATCGAATTCTGGGTATCCCCGCCGAGCTCGCCCCGGAAACAAATCGCGACGCCCGAACGAAGGACTCCGGCTCCTCCCCCGACTGCTTCGACACCCCCTCTCCCTACGAACTGGTGGTCGAAGGCAAGAAGATCGCCGGGAGCGCCCAGATGCGTTCTGAAGGCGGTGTGCTCCAACACGGCTCGCTTCCGATTACCTCGGACGTAGATCTCCTTTTTGCCCTCTTCCCCTTTGCCGACGAGGGGGAACGTTTGAAGGCCAAAGAGTACCACCGGCGTAGGGCCACGACGATGGCCGAAGTTCTTGGGTACCGGCCTGACTTCGAAGAAGTAGTTCGGGCGTTTCGCCGGGGCTTTGAGGAAGCGCTCGGAATTCGCCTCGAGCCGGACGAGCTTCACCCCGCGGAGGAAGTTGTCGCAGACAAACTCGCCGAAGAAAAATACCGCCAGGAAGGGTGGACCTTCCGGCGGCGATAGGAGGGGAGGACGATAACACGCCGTCCGTGCTCAGAGGGGAAGCGTGGCCGCAAACGCCTCTTGAAGGCGCCGCGTGACGGGACCGGGGCGCCCGTCGGCGATCTCGCGGCCGTCTACCTGCACGATGGGCGTTACCTCGTGGATTGTACTCGTGAGAAAGAGTTCGTCGGCGGCAAACAGCGCCTCGGGCGTAAAGGCTTCCTCTTGCACGGGGATTCCGAGCTCCTTCGCGAGGTGGATGACGATCTGGCGCGTGATCCCGTTTAAGATGTGATGGCCCGCTGGGTGGGTGACGAGTACGCCGTCGCGGACGAGGAAGACGTTCGTGGAGGAACCCTCCGTGACGACGTCGCCCCGGACGAAGATCGCTTCGCCCGCTTTTCGCTCTACCGCCGCCTGTTTGGCGAGGACGTTGCCTAGGAGGTTTAAGCTCTTTATGTCCACGCGGTGCCACCGGACGTCGGGGACGAGGATCGCCGTGATCCCCTTTTCGAATTCCTCCAGAGGCCGGGGAACAGCCTCTACGTAGCCTACGAGCACCGGTTGCGCTTCCAAAGGAAAGGCATGCGTGCGCTTTGCCACACCTCGGGTGATCTGAACGTAGAGGATTCCCTCGTCAATTCCCTGGTCGCGGGCGAGCCTTTCCGCAAGCGCTTCCAACTTATCTACGCCTTCAGGGACGGGAATCCGGAGTTCGCCCAAGCTGTCGCGCAGGCGGTTGAGGTGCATGTCCATGGCGTACATTTGTCCGCGATAGATCCGCACTACCTCGTATACACCGTCTCCGAATTGGTAGCCACGGTCCCTAGGGGAAATCCGAACATCGGTTTCGTCGAGGATTTCCGTTCCGTAGATGACCTGCACGGCCCATCCCTCCGGCTGCTCGCGTTTCCGAGTTGCACTGCAACGTGAATAAATTTATTGTACCGATTCCGACCGTTCCGCGAAAGGAGTTTGTTGTTTCCGGTTCGCCGACACGGTATGATGTATGCGACACGGAGGGATGGCCATGCGCACCCCGAGCATGGAAGACTACCTCGAGGCCATCTTCAACCTCATCCGCGAGAAAGGATATGCCCGCGTGGCCGATGTGGCCGAACTTTTGGGCGTTCACCCTTCTTCCGTGACGAAGATGGTACAAAAGCTGGACGAGCACGATTACGTAAAGTACGAGCGCTATCGCGGCTTCGTCCTCACGTCAAAGGGGAAGAAGCTCGGGCGCAGGTTGGCAGACAGGCACGAACTTCTGGAAGAGTTCCTCCATCGGTTGGGGGTGCCCGATTCGGCCGTCGCCCGCGACGTCGAGGGAATGGAGCACCACGTGAGCCCGGAGACGCTCGAAGCGCTAGAAGACCTCTTGCGGTTTTTCGCAGAGCACCCGGATGTGTACGCAGGGTTTCTCGCCTTTCGCGCCCGCGCATCCGAAGATGCGGAAGACGAGAGAGAGGAGGAGAATCCGTGAAAGGAGAACTCCTCGTTCTGGGCAGCTTCGGCGCCTATCCAGAAGCGGGGAACGGAACGGCCGGGTACCTCCTTACCGCCGGGTCGTTTCGCCTGCTTCTCGATGCGGGTAGCGGTGTCCTCCGCGAACTTCTGCAGACGCACCGCTACGAAGACGTTTCTGCGTGCATCCTCAGCCACTACCACTTCGACCACGCGGCTGACCTCGGACCTCTGCTCTACGCCCAGCAGCTTTTGCGCGAGCGGAAGTCCCTTCCTCCGTTCGCCGCGTACGTGCCCCGTGAGCCCGAAGGGGCCGCTTCGCCGTACGTCGGAATTTCCGGAACGGAGGCCCATCTGTACGCAGAGGACGAGGTCCTAACGATCGGCCCGTGGCGCGTGCGCTTTCGCCGTACGCAGCATTCCGTCCCTGCCTTTGCCGTGCGTTTGGAGCTGGACGACCTACACGTCGTCTACACCGCCGATGCCGCCTACGCAGACGACCTCGCCGCCTTTGCGCACGGTGCTTCGCTCCTTCTCGCCGACGCGTTTTTCTACGCCGGGGAGGAGGACAAGGCTTCGGCCCGTGGTCACATGACCTCGCGCCAGGCGGGGAGGTTGGCCCGTGAGGCAGGCGTCCGAACCCTCGTCCTTACACACCTGCCCCACGAGGGGATCCCCGTTCTCCTCGTCGAGGAGGCAAAGGCGGAGTTTCCCGGTGAGGTCCTCCTCGCTTCACCCGGACTTCGGATCCCTCTTTCGTAACGCATTTCTCCGAAACAGATATGGAGTGTCCGCAAAACGCCGCCGCAGCTTACGGCGGTACGTGGAAGTGCGAGCCTCGAGAGAGGGGGAAGCGCGTGAGGATCCGCGTTATTCACGGCCCCAACCTCCACCTCTTGGGCCGCCGAGAGCCGGAAGTTTACGGGACGACCACGTTGGCAGAAATCAACCGCCGTCTCGAAGAGCTGGCCGCCGAGCTGGGGGTGAGCGTGTACGCTACGCAGTCCAACTCCGAGGGCGAGATCGTCACGTGGATCGGCGAACTCGTTGAGGGATGGGACGGACTCATCCTAAACCCAGCGGCCTACACGCACACGTCCGTGGCAATCCGCGACGCCGTAAAGGCCGTCGGGATTCCCACGGTAGAGGTCCACCTTTCCAACATCCACGCGCGCGAGCCGTTTCGCCGAAAGAGCCTCATCGCCCCCGTAGCTCTCGCCCAAATCTCGGGATTCGGCGCCGCGGTGTACGAGGTTGCGCTTTGGGGGTTTGTGCGCTACCTACGCGGTGCTCGGTAGGGCGACGGGTGCGGCGTTTCGGACGTCCCTCGTAGGTCGAAGTCCTCGACACGGAGGTGAACGTGGGCGCGGGGGTCAAGGCCGTGGGCACTCCCGTCGTCCCGGCCATACGTGGAACATGAAGAACGCGAGTATTTCCGTTTCCACCGCGAGCGACTTCTCGCCCGGCTGGCGGACGCGGGGTTCTACGGCGCCCTCATTTCCCGTCCCGAAGATCGCCGATATTTTTCAGGATTCACGGGATCGAGTGGTCTACTCCTCCTCACGCGCGGGGATGCGATCCTCTTTACAGACTTTCGCTACCTCGAACAGGCGGGACGCGAATGCCCCGGGGTGCGCGTCGTAGACCACGAACGGAAACCCGAGGAAGCTGTGGTGCGCGCCGTCTGCGCATCCCGTCCGGTCCGCGTCGCCTTCCAAGGCGACGCGATGAGCGTGCGCGCGCACGCGCGTCTTCTTGCCGTCACCCGCGAGGTGTGCCCCGAGGTGCGCTGGGAGGACGCAGGAGAAGTGCTTGAAGGTCTTCGGGTGCGCAAGGATCCACCCGAGCTTGCCAAAATCCGGCGGGCGGTGGAGATTGCGGAAGCGGCGTTCCGCTCGGTGCTTCCGGAGATTCGCCCCGGCCGGACGGAACGCCAGGTTGCCTGGGCCTTGGAGCGGGCCATGCGCGAGGCAGGCGCTGAAGCAACGGCTTTCCCGCCCATCGTCGTTTCGGGGATACGCGGAAGTTTGCCCCACGGGATGCCTACGGACAAGCCCCTCGCCTGCGGCGAGCTCGTCACCCTCGACTTCGGCGCCGTGTACGAAGGATACGTGTCCGACCTCACGCGCACCGTGGCCCTCTGCGATCCTCCGGAGGCGCTTCTTCGGATGTACGAGACCGTCCTCGCGGCCCAGCACCGAGCTGTAGCCCGCGTGCGGGCCGGCGTTACCGCCGAGGAGGTTGACGCCGCAGCGAGGGAAACGATCGAGCGTGCGGGCTACGGGAAGTACTTCGGCCACGCTACGGGGCACGGCATCGGCCTCGCTGTACACGAGGATCCGACGATCGGCCCCGGCCGCGCCACGTCTCTGGAGGCGGGAGCGGTGGTCACGATTGAACCGGGGATTTACGTGCCCAACCTTGGGGGGGTGCGCATCGAGGACGACGTCCTCGTAGGCGAGTCTGGCGCGGTCCTCCTTTCTACGTTGCCCAAAGAGCTCCTTCGGTTGCGTTGAGGCGTCCGCCCCGCAATGGGAAAAACGGCGAGCTTTACATCTCGGGCTCGCCTCGGTACAATGGAAGTCGCAGTTTTCCCCGGGGGCCGACCGGTCTTTCTCGGGGCTTACGAAACGCAACCCGTATGCGTACCGTAGGAGAGAGAGGGGAAGGGCGGGCGTGATCTCCACCAACGACTTCTACACCGGTGTCGTCGTCATCTGGGAAAACGACCCCTGGCAGGTACTCGAATTCATGCATGTGAAACCCGGAAAGGGGTCGGCCTTTGTCCGTGCGAAGCTCAAAAACCTCAGGATGGGGTACATCCGCGAGACGACGTTTCGTGCGGGGGAGAAGCTTCCGCGGGCGGACGTGCGCACGCGCGAGATGCAGTTCCTCTACGCTTCCGGCGACGACTACGTGTTTATGGACACGGAAACCTTCGATCAGGTGACGATCCCGCGGTCGCACCTCGAGGACGAAGTGAAGTTTCTCAAGGAAAACCTCACGGTGCACGTCATGTTTTTCGGCGACGAGGTACTCGGAATCGATTTGCCGCAGACAGTGACGCTCCAAGTGGTGGAGACGGAGCCGGGGATCCGCGGCGATACGGTTTCCAAGGCGACGAAGCCTGCGAAGCTCGAGACCGGGTACGTCGTACAGGTACCTCTCTTCGTCAACCAAGGGGAATTTATCGTCGTGGACACGCGAAGCGGGGAGTACGTATCCCGCGCCTGAAGCCCGGATTCTCCCCGGGCGTTTTTTCATGCGCGCAAACCCGTCCATGCTCAAGTTTTGATGCCTCCAAGCATACCCAAAGCGATATGATAGGGGTGTGGGGACGGGCATGGGACCGACCCGGTATCGGCCATAACTACGAAGAGAAACGGCGAGGCATGCGGCGACGTTCGGAACCTCATCCCCATCTCAACCTAATGTGAGGGAGGTCCACGCGATGGAGATGCGCGAACGCCTTGCCTTTTTGCGCGGGAAGATCGAAGGCCTCGGCTGGGAAACGACGACTCGAGAAGGGTTACTCTTTCAAGACCTGCTCGACTTCCTCGAGCAACTCGTCTCCCGTGTAGAAGACTTAGAATCCCGGCTGGAAGAACAAGAGATGTACCTCGACGCCATCGACGAAGACCTTATGGACATCGAGGAGGAACTTTCCGGCGAAGACGAAGATGGGGACGAAGAAGAGGAAGACGAAAACAAGGATTGGGAAGATTGGAAAGACGACGACGAGTACGAAGAAGAAGAATGGGAGGACGAAGACGAAGAAGAGTGGGACGAAGACGAGGACGAGGATTGGAAGGAAGACGAAGAGGACGAGGAAGATTAAGATTGAGAGGACGAAGAAAGATGACGAAGAAGAGGAGGAAACGGACGGCGTTTTCTCGGGTGCCCCTTCTCCATATAGGGAGGAGAATCCGATCTTCCGCCCTCAGCCGCTCGTGATATAATGGGAGCCGACTTTCCGTTCTTTCCCCGACTCTCGGGGGTGGGGAGGAGACCCACCCGACTTCTGAGATGGGGTGGGGGGTCGGGAGCGAGAACTCGGGAGACGCGTGGTTCGGGAGGTCCGATCGTGGATATCTCGGAAATCAAAGAACTCCTTCTCCTCTTTGACGCCTCGTCCCTTGCGTACTTCCGTTGGGAACGGGGAGACGAACGACTCGTTCTGCGGAAGACCCCGCGTGCGTCCGAAGCCACGGTTCTTCCCAGCGGAGGTGGGCCGGCGGGCGTCGTCTCGTATCCGGAGGTGAAAAACCGGGAGTTTTGGGAAGAGGAGGGCGTCGCGTCCGAGCACGGGCGCCCTTCGGAGCTCCTTGAACCTTCGGAAATAACTGCTGAGGAAGCGTTCGAAGGTTTGGAGAGCGTGAGGGCGCCGCTCGTGGGAACGTTTTACTCGCGTCCGGAACCTACGGCGCCGTCCTTTGTACGCGTAGGCGATCGCGTAACTCCGGATACGGTCGTATGCCTCATCGAGGCAATGAAGATCTTCAACGAAATCAAGGCCGGCGTTCACGGAATTGTGCACGCGGTCCTCGCGGAAGACGGCCAACTCGTCGAGTACGGGCAACCTCTCTTCCTCATCCGGAAGGAGGGGTAACGTGTTCACCTCTCTCCTCGTTGCGAACCGCGGTGAGGTCGGCGTGCGCATTGTGCGCGCCGCTAAGGAGCTGGGAATCCGAACCGTCGCCGTGTATTCGGAAGCCGATCGTGGGGCGCTCCACACGCGGCTTGCCGACGAGGCGTACTGCATAGGCCCGGCACCCCCTCAGGAGAGCTACTTAAACGTCACGAACCTCCTCACCCTTGCGGCGCTCCTCGGGGTCGACGCCGTTCACCCCGGGTACGGATTTCTCGCGGAAAACGCGCGCTTTGCCGCACTCGTAGAAGAGGTGGGGATTACCTTCGTCGGCCCGCCTTCAGAGGTCATCGCCCGCATGGGCGACAAGGCCGCGGCGCGGAGGACGATGCGTTCTTTGGGGATCCCCGTACTTCCGGGAACGGACATCCTCCACGACGTCGAAGAGGCCTTGCGCGAAGCGGAGGCGATCGGCTACCCCGTCCTCGTAAAGGCGACGGCGGGAGGCGGGGGACGGGGAATGCGCATTGTCCGCACTCCCGAAGAGCTCCGTGCCTCCTTCCGCACAGCCCAGCTTGAGGCGGAACGCGCCTACGGGAACGGCGGCCTGTACTTGGAACGGTATGTAGAACGGTCCCGCCATATCGAAGTTCAAATTCTTGCGGACCGATACGGCAACGTCGTCCATCTGGGCGAGCGGGAGTGCTCGCTCCAGCGCCGGCACCAAAAGCTCCTCGAGGAGTCGCCGTCTCTTCCCCTTACCCCCGCTATGCGGGAAGAACTGGGCGAACGCGTCGTACGCGCCGTGCGCGGTCTCGGGTACGTGGGTGCAGGGACGCTGGAATTCCTCTACGACGTCCACACGGGGGAACTCTTCTTTATCGAGATGAACACACGCCTTCAGGTAGAGCACCCGGTGACCGAGTGGGTTACGGGGATCGACATCGTCCGCGAGACGATCCGCCTCGCCGCCGGCGAACCCCTGGAAGTTCGACAAGAGGACGTGGTGCTTCGGGGTTGGTCCATCGAATGCCGGATCAACGCCGAAGATCCCGAGCGCGGGTTTCTCCCCACGCCCGGGCGTCTCGAACGCGTCCACCTTCCAGGGGGATTCGGCGTGCGCGTGGACACGTACGCGGAACCCGGTGCCGTGATCCCTCCGCACTACGACTCTCTCGTGGCAAAGCTCGTCGTATGGGGGGAAACGCGGGACGAAGCCATCCGCCGCATGCGCCGCGGCCTCGACGAACTCGTCCTCGAAGGAGACCGCCTTAAGACGACGGCACCGCTCTGTCGGCAGATCGTCGATGATCCGCAGTTCGTCCGAGGAGACGTGCACACCGGCTTTTTAGAGGAGTTCCTCGCGTCGCGCCGGGCAGGCGTCGCCGGTTCCTGATGGTCTGCGCGTCGTTTGGTTTGGTAGCGGTTTTTGGTATACTGGGAGAGAACGGCCAGGAGAGGAGTGGGCGCATATGGCGCACCTCGAAGGATCGTACCCCCACGAAGAAACGCCGCTGGGAAAGATCGTCATTGCTCCCGAAGTCGTCGCTACAATCGCCGGGATTGCCGCGCGGGAAGTGGAGGGCGTTGCCGATCTATCCGGCGGGTTCGTAGGAGACATCACGGAACGCATTGGCAGACGGCGGAATCTCACCAAGGGTGTCCAAGTCGAAGTTGGTCAAGAAGAGGCGGCCGTGGATCTCTCCCTCGTTGTCGAATACGGGTATGCCCTTCCCCAAGTGGCCGGTCAGGTACAGGATGCCGTACGTCGGGCGATCGAGACGATGACGGGACTTCGCGTCGTCGAGGTGAATGTGCACATCGTGGACCTTCGCTTTCCCTCGCCCGCCCGTCCCCAGGAAGACGAGGAGAGCGAACCGCCCCGCGTTCGGTAGGAAAGAAGGGATGGGCCTACGATGCACCCAGTAGACCGATTTTTCCTCAAAGTCTTTTCTTTTCTCGCCTTGTTGGCATCTCTTCTCCTCTTGATCGTCGGCCTCGGCGTGTTCGAAACTAGCGTGCTCGACGCCTTGGGGTATGTCTACGCGCGGGTAGAGCTTCGATCCGTGGTCCTCGCGGTCGCGTTTTTGCTCCTCCTCGGCTCGCTCCGCTATCTCTTGTATCGTGCGGGTGAAGAAGAGCCTCCAGCGCTCCTCTCTCGCACGGAGTTGGGGGAGACCCGGATCTCGCTCGCGGCGATGGAGAGACTTGCAGAACGCGTCGTCGAGGCAATACCCGGGATTCAGGAAACCCAAGTGCGTTTTGTCCCTTCGGAAACCGAAGGGAACCGGTACACCATAAGCGTAAAGGTTTCCGGCGGAGAGCCGCTTCCCGACCTCGTCGGCCGCATTCAAAGCGAGGTCAAACAGGAAGTCGAAGAAGCGACCGGCGTCCCCATCCACCAAATCTCCGTCTACGTCGACAACGTAACGAAGGCGGGTTCCGTGCGCCGGAGGCGGGGCGAATAGGGGGGGTCGGCGGTGCGTGAGGAGCTTCGGGAGTGGCTCCGGGCTCATCCCGGAAGGGCGGGGATGCTCGCCTTCGCCACCCTCTTGAGTTTTGTCTTCCTCTTTTTCGGCTTTTGGAAGATGCTCGGCGTGGCGCTCATCTACGCCTTGTTGTACGAGATCGGGCGTTGGCTCGACGGGGATGGGGAGCTCCGGAAGCTCGTAATCCAGACGTTTCCGGGATTTTTTGTTTCGCGCAAGGGAGGACGCGATGAGTCGACGAAAGGCACGAGAAGCCGCCCTTAAGGCCCTCTACCGTATCGACCTCGTGGGAGGCGACGCCCGAGAAGCTCTCGCAGACATGCGCGTCCCCGACGCGTCTCGGGCGTACGCCTCTTTCCTCGTAGAGGGGGTTCTCGCGCACCTCGCCGAGATCGATGCGGAAATCTCGGCCCACCTCATCGACTGGACGCTCGACCGCCTTTCCCCGGTGGATCGGGCGATTTTGCGCATAGGAACGTTTGAGCTCCTCCACTCTCTCGACGTCCCTCCCCGGGTATCCCTAGACGAGGCCATCGAACTTGCCAAGCGCTACAGCGACGACCGTGCCCCGGCCTTCGTCAACGGCGTCCTCGCGAGCATCTACCGTGAACGCCGGTTGTCCGAGGCGTCTGGCACAGGTCCCAATTCCGAGGACGCACCCGATTCCGGATCGGAGCCAGAAGAGGAAGGGAGACGGTAGACGTGGCCATCCGTATCGACGGCAAACGGCTTGCCGAAATCGTCCGGAGGGAGGTGGCTCAGGAGGTCGAGGCCCTTTCCGCCCGAGGGATCGTCCCGCACCTCGCTGTTCTCCTCGTGGGCGATGATCCCGCCTCGGAGGTGTACGTACGCCAGAAGGCGAAGGCCGCCCATGAAGTGGGAATCCGCTCGACGGTGCGGCATCTTTCTGCCAAGGTATCGGAAGACGAAGTGCTCGCAGAAGTCGCGGCCCTCGCGGACGACGAGGACGTGGATGGGATCCTCGTTCAGCTCCCGCTGCCGCGCCACATTTCCGAAGCCCGCGTGCTCGAAGCAATTCCTCCCGAGAAGGACGTCGATGGGTTTACGCCCGTAAACATGGGGCGCATGCTCACGGGAGTAGGGGAGTACTTCGTCCCTTGTACCCCGCAAGGGATCCTTCGGATTCTGCGCGAGACGGGGGTCCCGCTTCGGGGGAAGCGTGCCGCCGTGATCGGGAGGAGCAACATCGTGGGAAAGCCCACCGCGCTCCTCCTCCTCGCCGAGGATATGACCGTAACCGTGCTCCATTCGCGTTCCGAACGCCCGGAGGAAGTCACACGGGAAGCGGATGTCCTTGTGGTCACGGTAGGGCGTCCGCACCTCGTAACCCGGAGGTATGTGAAGCCGGGGGCTGTGGTGGTGGACGTCGGGATCAACCGATTGGAGGACGGCAGGCTCGTCGGGGACGTCCACCCCGAGGTCGAAGAGATCGCGGGGTGGATCACTCCGGTGCCCGGTGGTGTAGGTCCGATGACCGTAGCCATGCTCCTCGCCAACACCCGCCTTGCGGCCGTTCGCCGTAGGGCGTAGGGTACAGAATTCCGGGAAACGCGGGCTGGCGGGGAGAAGGAGGTAGGGAGGTGCTTCGGGGGAAGGGCGAAAATGCGACAAACTCCTTTTTCAGCGTAAGCGCGCTTACGAACCTCGTTCGAAACGCCATCCGAAAGGAACAGCTTCTCCAAAACGTTTGGGTGCAAGGAGAGGTTTCGAACTTCCGCCACCACTCCAGCGGGCACATGTACTTCAACTTGCAGGACAAGTTTGCACGGCTGAAGTGCGTGATGTTTTCCGGGGATAACCATGCCCTCACCTTTCGGCCTCGGGACGGAATCACGGTGATCGCCCGGGGAGAGATCGACGTTTACCCTCGCAGTGGGGAGTATCAGCTCATAGTTCGGGAAATGCACCCCGATGGGTTGGGGCTGAAGTTCCTCGAACTCGAACAGCTCAAAAAGAAACTCGAAGCAGAGGAACTTTTCGCGCGCAAGCGGGACCTTCCGCGTTTTCCCGAACGCATCGGCCTCGTCACGTCGGAACACGGTGCTGCCGTTCACGACGTCCTTCGCACCCTTGCCCGCCTTTATCCGCGAGCAGAGGTCGTCTTTGCCCCCGCCCTCGTTCAGGGAGACGACGCCGTACCGTCACTCCTCCACGCGCTCGAGCGGCTTCGCAAGCACTATCCTCCCATTGACGTCCTCCTTGTCGTGCGCGGTGGAGGGGACATCGAAGACCTCTGGGTGTTCAACGACGAAACCCTCGTACGGGCGCTCTACGCCTTTCCTGTTCCTGTGGTTACGGGTATCGGTCACGAATCGGACGTGACTTTGGCCGACTTCGTCGCCGACCTTCGCGCCCCCACCCCAACCGGAGCCGCAGAACGCGCCGTTCCCGATCAGGAGATGCTCCTCGTCCACGTTCGGACCTTGGAACAGCGGTTGTATAACGGCTGGCGGATGCGCTTTCGGGCGGCGAAAGAGCGGGTAGAAAAGCTCGCACGCCGGCGCGTCCTCGCGGACCCTTTGGGATTTCTCGCACCCTACCGCCAAACCTGCGATCAACTCGAAGAGCGCCTCGAGCGCGCCGTGCAGCTGTACGGTGAGCGGGCGCGCTTCCGCCTTTTCCGCCTCGAAGATCGCCTCCGAAATGCGGCTATTCATCGCCTGTCGCTTGTGGCCGAACGCGCGCACGTCGAAAGCCTCCGCATTCGTCTGCACGGGGGGTTTGCCAGGTACGTCGACCATCGCCGACATGCTCTGGCGCTCCTCTCTCGACGCTTGGAAGGAGCGAACCCGTTGCGCCCGCTTGCACGGGGGTACGCCTACCTTGCAGATGCATCGGGCCGCCCGCTCGTCCGCGCCGAAGACGTCTTTCGGGCGAGGAGGTTTACGGCCTACCTGTCGGATGGTGCGCTCCTCGCCGAGGCCTTGGAACTCCTTTCTGTTCGGCAACAAGAGAGTCTCCCCGTGTGGCCCGCGGAAGGGCGCGATTTCGAGGACCCGGCAGAGCGCGTGCTCCATGCGGAATCGGAAAAAACCGGAGGACGCCGCGCAGACACCGCACCCCCGCTTTCCGACGAGAAGTCGCCGTAGAAATTTTCCGGCGGCATCCTGCATACCTAGGCCTTTCGGCCTTTCGCCGGAGCGGGTTTGGGCCGACAAAGGCATACGGGAGGGAGAGGACTTGGACGAATTGGAACGCGCAGGGAAGGATGCGTGGACCTTTGAAAAGGCCCTTGCACGCCTGGAAGAGGTAGTTGAGCGGTTGGAATCGGCTGACCTTCCCCTCGACAAGGCGTTGTCGCTTTATGAAGAGGGAACGCGCCTCGTACGCTACCTAAGCGGCGAACTCAACCGTTTTGAACAGCGCGTTCGCATCCTTCGCGAAGGAGAGGTTTTCCCAGAGCCGAAGACCGCGGAAAGATTCACTCCCGCGTCGGAGGACGAACTCTTCCCTTTCGAGGGGGAAAAGGATTTCGCAGAGTGGGAAGACGAGATCGAGTTCGAAGAAGAACTCCCTGGGGAAGAGGAGGAAGGCGATGCCTCAAACCCACGCCTTTGATCTCGCCGCATATGCCTCCGTCGTGAGCGATCGCCTCGAACTGCGCATGCGCGAACTCCTTCCGCGGGAGGCCCCGCCGCGCCTTCTCGAGGCGATGCGATATTCCCTCGAAGGTGGAGGGAAGCGCTTTCGCCCGCTCCTCTTCGTCGCCACCTTAGACAGCCTCGGAAAGGAAGGGTTGTGTTACCTCGACGTGGGCGTGGCGATGGAGATGGCCCACACGTATTCCTTGATCCACGACGATCTCCCGGCGATGGATGACGACGACTACCGCCGCGGCCGACCCACCAACCACAAGGTGTTCGGAGAGGCCATGGCCATTCTCGCAGGTGACGCGCTTCTCACGGAGGCGTTCCGCATCCTCGCTGAACTTCCCCTGCGGCACGTCGATTTTCCTCCCGCGCTGGCCCTCGAACTCGTTTCTGGATTTGCCCGCGCCTTGGGCGCCGAGGGGATGGTCAAGGGGCAGGTCCTCGACCTGGAAGGCGAGGGAAGAGAGTTGCCCTTAGAAGGGGTGGAAGAAATCCACCGGCACAAGACGGGGGCCTTCCTCCGCTACGCCGTATGGGCCGCGGTACGCATTGCTCGTCCTCCTAGGGAGGCAGAAGACGCCCTCTTGCGCTATGCCGAACGCCTCGGCCTCCTCTTTCAAGTGCAGGACGACATTTTGGACGCCGTGGGAGACGCCGCAACCCTCGGCAAGACGCCCGGGAAAGACGCAGCGCAGCGCAAGGCGACTTACGTGACGATCCTTGGTCTCGAAGAGGCGCAACGCCTCCGTGACCGCATCCTAGAAGAAGCCGTCGAGGCCCTCGCTCCCTTGGGTGAAGACGCGTTTCGCCTGGAGGCCCTCGCGCGCTTCGTCGCTGCGCGCGACCGCTAACGTTCGCCAACCCCGCACCCGCGTCCACGGCGGCTCCGGATACACTTCCCGGCACCGAAGTGGTACACTAGGGTCCAGATGTGGACGGAGCCGTGACTTCACACCACCGCGTACACAGGTCGCGCAAAGGCAGGGGATCCGATGGGGTACTTAGAGAAGATCCAAGGCCCAGAGGACGTACGCGCTCTCCCTCTGGAAGCGCTTCCCGAATTGGCGAGGGAGATTCGTGAGCGCCTCATCCACGTCGTCGCACGGACGGGCGGGCACCTCGCCCCCAATCTGGGCGTGGTCGAACTTACGATCATGCTCCACCGGCACTTTCGTTCGCCGGAGGACAAGCTCGTCTGGGATGTGGGGCACCAAGGGTACGTCCACAAGATGCTCACGGGGCGCAACGACCGCCTATCCACCCTCCGGCAGTACGGAGGTCTTTCGGGGTTTCTCAAACGCGCCGAATCCGAACACGACGTCTGGGAGGCGGGACACACGTCTACTTCCCTTTCCGCCGCCCTGGGTATGGTGGTTGCCCGCGACCTTCGGGGGGAGAAGGGGAAGGTCGTGGCGATCATCGGCGACGGTGCGCTCACGGCGGGGATGGCGTACGAGGCCTTGAACCAAATCGGCCATCTGCGGGCGGACCTCCTTATCATCTTGAACGACAACGAGATGAGCATATCCCCGAACGTCGGGGCGATTTCCCACTACCTCACCAAGCTTCGGACGCACGGCGGCTACCTCCGGACCAAGGAAGAGGTCGAGAAGCTCCTCCTCCGCCTTCCGCAGGGGAAACGCCTTACGCGGGTGGCGGAACGCGTGAAGGAAAGCCTCAAGGCGCTTCTCGTTCCCGGGGTCCTCTTCGAGGAGATGGGGATCCGCTACTTCGGCCCCGTGAACGGGCACGACTTTATCGCCCTCGACGAAGCCCTTCAGCAGGTAAAGAAGCTCCGTGGTCCCGTACTCCTCCACGTGGTGACGAAAAAGGGCAAGGGCTATCCGGCGGCGGAGAAGGACGCGGACACCTTCCACGGAATCGGATCGTACAAGGTGGAATCGGGAGAACCCATCCGCCGCGTAGGTCCCCCGAGCTTCGCGACGTTCTTTACGCGACACCTCATTCGCCTCGCCGAACGCGACCCGCGCATCGTGGCGATTACGCCTGCTATGATCACGGGCTCGGGGCTCAAGCCGTTTCTCGAGAGGTTCCCTGATCGCCTCTTCGACGTGGGGATTGCCGAGCAGCACGCCGTCACGTTTGCCGCAGGCCTCGCAAACGCAGGGATGAAACCCGTGGCGGTGATCTACTCGACGTTCCTGCAGCGGGCGTACGATCAGGTCGTACACGACGTGGCCGTGCAGCGCCAAAACGTCGTCCTGGCGATCGACCGCGCGGGACTTGTCGGGGGCGACGGCGAGACGCACCACGGGGTGTTCGACATCGCCTTCCTGCGCACGCTCCCCAACATGGTGCTCGCCATGCCCAAGGACGAAAACGAACTCGGACACCTTCTCTACACGGCCGTCCGCTACGACGGCGGCCCCTTTGCCCTTCGCTACCCGCGGGGAGAAGGGGTAGGGGTTCCCTTAGACGAGGAGTACCGCGAGATTCCCATCGGATCGTGGGAGGTGTTGCGTGAGGGCCGAGACCTCATGCTCCTCGCCGTAGGTCCGAACATGATCGCCTTGGGGGAAAAGGTCGCCCAGCTCCTCGCACGCCGCGGCCTGTCGGCGGGTCTCGTGAACGCCCGTTTCATCAAGCCTCTGGATCGAGATATGCTCGCGGAATTCGCCGCTAAGCGCATTCCCGTGGCCACCTTGGAAGAGGCGAGCGTCCAAGGAGGCTTCGGCTCGGCCGTCCTCGAGGCGCTGGCCGAGGTGGGTCGGCTTGAAATCTTTGTGCGCGCCTTCGGCTTACCCGACCGTTTCATCCCCCACGGTTCCGTTTCTGACCTTCTCCGGGATGCGGGGCTCGTGCCGGAACGCATTGCCGACGAGTTGTACGCGCGGTTGCGCGGCGACGCACTCGCCCCTTCCGTACGGGAGGAGGGTGGGATTGGTTCATAAGGAAAGGGACGGCGAAGGACCCGGTGCGCGCAAGCGAGTTCGCCTGGACGTCCTCCTTTTGGAGCGGGGTCTCTTCCCGTCGCGGGAGGCGGCCCGAAGCGCCGTTCTCGCCGGTGAGGTGTTCGTAGACGGGAAACGGGCGGAAAAACCTGGTGACTTTGTATCCCCCGATGCCGCGGTAGAAGTGCGGGCGCGCGGCGAACGCTACGTGAGCCGCGGTGGTTATAAACTTGAGGCCGCCATCCGCGCCTTCGGCATCGATTTTCGCGGCAAGACGGTCTTGGACGTCGGCGCATCGACGGGGGGGTTTACAGATTGTGCGCTGCGCCACGGCGCGGCCCGCGTGTACGCGCTGGACGTCGGATACGGACAACTCGCCTGGTCCTTACGCCGCGATCCCCGCGTCGTGCCAATTGAACGGACGAACTTCCGCACCTACTCTCCCGAGGAGCTCCCCGGCCCCCTCCCCGACGTGGTGACGATCGACGTTTCCTTTATCTCTCTACGCCTCCTCTTTCCCAACTTGGCGCGTTTTCTCGCACCGGGGAAGGAACTCATAGCCCTCATAAAGCCGCAATTCGAGGCGGGTAGGCGTGACGTGGGAAAGGGCGGGATCGTGCGCGATCCGGAGGTTCACCGGAGGGTTTTGCGCGAAGTCCTCGCGTCCGCGCGAGAGCACGGCTTTCGTCCCCTTGGACTCATCCCTTCGCCGATTCGGGGGAAGGACGGAAACCTCGAATTCCTCCTCTACGCGCGTCGGTTGCCTTTTCCGGAGGCGCCTTCGTCCGAACGCGAACCTTTGGACGACGACGAAGTCCTCGTCGAAAATTCGTTGCGCTTGCCCGTGCTGTCGGAGGAGACTTCTTCGCCTGACCCGAAGGAGACGTAGCATCCTTCTTCCCGACATGTCGCATCGGTCGGGGAAGGGATTTCCCTCGCCTGCCGCGAAGTTCCCGAAAGGAGAGCGTTTCGTCGTATTTCGCCTCAAGGATTGGAGCTTTCTCGAAGAGGGAGGCCGCGCCGTGCGCGACCGCCTCCTCTCGCTGCAGTTGCTTGGAGATGCAGACGGCGTGATCCTCTTCTCTCCCGACGGGAAGCGCGAGAAGGCGATCCGTTTTCATATCCGCGGGCTATGGGCACCCCGGCAGAGGAGGTGGCAGACGCTGTTCTGGGCATTTCTCCTTGGCCTGCTCGTGGGGATTCTTCTGTGAGAGAGCGGGAGGAGGAGAGACGACCCGGAACCCTTACTCCGAGGCAAACTCCAGAATACGGGGAGGATGGAACTTGGAAAAGGAACGGAGGCAGCTCCTCATCCGCGAGATCGTAAGCCGACACGCCGTTGAGACGCAGGAGGCTCTGGCCGAGCACCTGCGGCGGCGGGGGATTCACGTGACGCAGGCTACGATTTCGCGCGACATCAAGGAACTCGGCCTCATCAAGATCCCCATAGGCGAAGGAAGGTACCGCTACGCCCTGCCGTTGGAAAATCCCCTTCGTTCCGAAGAGCGCCTGCGGAGCATGCTCCGGGACGTTCTCGTGCGGGTAGCCCGCGTGGACAATTTGATCGTCCTGAGGACGCTCCCGGGGAACGCCCACGCCGTCGGCGTGCTCATCGACGCACAGGAATGGGAGGAGATTCTGGGAACGATTTGCGGAGACGACACCTGCCTCCTCATCTGCAACGACCACGCGGCGGCGCGCACCGTGGAACGGCGCCTTCTCGAGCGCTCGGCGGCGGTTTCGGGAATTGCCGACGAAGAAGGCGAAGGCCCGTCGGAGGAAGGGGAAACAGGGGACTCTTTGTAGCCCGGGAAAAGGCGGTCGCCCGCTACGGTACGGTCGGGCATTCGGGCGGGTGAGGTGAGAGGGATGTTGCGCGAACTGTACGTGCGCAACGTCGCGGTGATCGAGGAACTTCGGTTGGAGTTTTCCCCGGGACTCACGGTAATCACGGGTGAGTCGGGAAGCGGGAAAAGCGTTCTCCTCGAGGCCGTTGGCCTCGTGTTAGGCCGAAAGGCCCGTGCCGATCTTGTCCGCAGCGGCGAAAGCCGCGCATGGGTGGAAGCCCTTTTCGACATCGAGACGCCCGAGGAACGGCGCGAGATCGAAGGCGTGTTGGAGGCGTACGGCCTCGACCTCGACGAGGATTACCTTCTCCTCGGTCGGGAAATCGGCGCGCAGGGCCGGAGCATCGCCCGCGTTGGCGGTCGTCCCGTACCCGCCTCGCTCCTTCGTGAGCTCGCGCCTCGTCTCCTCCATCTTCACGAACAACACGACCAGTCCTTGCTCACGTCCGAAGAGGTGCGTGCGGCATGGCTCGACACCTACGCCGGCGCCCGCGACCGCAAGCAGGCGTATGCGGCGAGCTTACGCCGGTACCTCGATACCCTCGCCGCTTGGGAGCGGTGGGAAAAGGGGAGGAGAGAGGCTCTCGACCGTCTCGACCTCCTCACCTACCAGTTGGGGGAGATCGAAGGCGTCGATCCAGCGGTAGGCGAAGACCGCGAACTCGAAGAAGTATATCGTCGTCTCAAAAATGCGGACGCCCTTTACCGCTCCGTGGGAGAAGCGGCCGCGGCACTCCTCGAAGAAAACCGCGCCCTCGATTGGATTGGTGCGGCGGCGAGCCTCCTCTCTAAGGCGGCTGCGTCGGATCCCGAGCTCGGCCCTTTTGCCGAGCGCCTCGACGCGCTCTTTTTCGACCTTCAGGAACTCGGGCATGCCTTGAAGTCTCGTCTGCCGCACTACCTTCCGGACGAAGAGCGCCTGGCCGAAGTCGCCCAAAGGCTCGAACGCCTTCGGTATCTTGCAAAGAAGTACGGAGGATCGCTCGAAGCCGTGCTCGCCTACCGCGACGCCGCACGGGCCGAAAGGGAGGAACTCCTCCTGTACGAAGAACGCGGCAAACTCCTCAAGAGGGAGGTAGAGGCGGCGCGCGAGGAGCTCAAAGCCGCTGCAGAAAGCCTAAGTACAGCGCGCCGTACGCACGCGGACGCGTTTGCCGCAGCCGTGGAGCGCGAGGTGCGGAAGCTGGAAATGGAGCACGCCCGCTTTGAGGTGGCGCTCGCTCCCGAAGACCCCTTCGCGGAAGACGGGTTTCGCCTCCGTCGAATTCCGAATTCGGGGTTTGAGCGTGTGGAGTTCAGGTTTTCGGCAAACGCCGGAGAACCCCCGCGACCGGTTGAACGCGTCGCCTCCGGAGGGGAACTGTCCCGCCTGGCCCTTGCCGTTCGCGCTGTGCTTCACGAGGAAGGAGGGGCGACCCTCGTCTTCGACGAGATCGACACGGGCGTCGGTGGACGTGCCGGGGAGGCCATCGGTCGCATGCTCAAGGATTTGAGTCGAACCCGACAGGTCATCGCGATCACCCACCTCCCCCAAGTTGCCGCCTTTGCCGATCACCACATCACCCTCGGCAAGGTCGTCGGGGAAGGGAAGACGCGGACGACCGCCACCGCGCTTCTCAGCGAAGAAGAGCGGGTTCGAGAACTCGCGCGCATGCTCGCGGGACGGACCGTAGCGCAGACGGCACGCGACCACGCCCGGTCCCTTTTGCGCTCCGCCGCCGCTTCCCGCTGCGGCGACGAAGGCCTTCTCGCCGACGAGGCGCGCCCTCCGGATGCCGAAGATGCGTAGCCGTTTGCCTTTGTCCTCTTCCCATGGCAAGAACCAAGCGTTATAAAGCCCTTTGGCGACGGAGAGAGTATAGCGTAGACGGATCGTCGTCGGGCCAGCCGGGGAGGAGGAACAACCGTGAGGTGGAATCGCGCTTCACACCTCGTGCGCCCTCCGCGACTTTGGTAACCTCGTCGCCGAAAGACTCTCGTCCGTCCAGAGAAACGGGGTCGCCGACGGAACACGAAGCTCAAGCTCCCACTCTCCTTCGCGTTCACCCCGGTGGCATCTCCCTGGGGATTAAGCTCCAGGATGAGTGGCTCCTCTTGCCGCGTTGGTCACGTGATCTTAGACCAAGATACGCGGGAACCCATCATCCCCCGCGGCGGGAGCGTCTCTTTGTCGACCGTGGTTTCCGTAGAACGTGGAGAAGAAGGGAAGCCGGGGGCCATTCGGGCGATCTTTTCCAAAGGGGAAAAGATCGGTAACGTAACGGAAAACACGGATTTCGGCGTGTTCGGCATCCTGGATCGTCTGGCAGAGGAGATCGCCCGTTCCCCCCTCGCTCCCCTGGCTCGGGTGAGCGAAATCGTGGAAGGGCCGGCGGAGATCCTCACCGTAGTAGAGGGTAGGAAGGTAGAGCGTTTTCAGATCGAAATCGAAGGTGCCGATCGGGAACGCAGGCCCACCACCAAAAGGGATCGTCTTTTGCGTGACCGATCCTCGTCTCATCGAACAGACAGGGGGAATCGTACAGGGGATGTCCGGCAGCCCGATCTTGCAAAACGGGAAGCTCGTCGGGGTCGTTACCCACGTGTTCATCGGAGATCCACGAAAAGGGTACGCCGTGGCGGCAGAGAGGTAGTAGGGATTTCCAACTAGGAAGTCCTTCCTAGCATCGCAGGATCGTTCCCTCAAGTGCGTCTAAGAGAAATTTTCGGTCTTCTATCTTGACGTGCATTGCCTGTCGTGCTATACTGTACGCAGAGTACGGAAAGGCTGAATTTTTCAAAGGATATGTCTTCCCGGGTAGCGGCCTTTCCGGACGGGGGGAGAAACGGTGCGAGATCGGGTTCTCCTCGACCCCTTCGTACCTTTCCCGGGACTTTATCTCAAAAACTTCACCTCAAAAGGAGGCCTTCGTGAAATGATCCGTGTGCTTGTCGCTGACGACAACAAGGATTTCGCCCGACAGCTTCAAGCGTACCTCGAAGGGCAGGAAGACATGGAGGTTGTAGGCGTGGCCAACGAAGGAAGGGAGGTTCTCCGGCTGGTCCAAGAACGTCAGCCTGACGTGCTCCTTCTCGACCTCATCATGCCTGTCATGGACGGAATCAGCGTCCTCGAGCAACTTTCCAAGGAAAGGCGCAGCCTCTCGCAGGAGGAGGCGTCGGAATACCCCAAAATTCTCGTGATCTCCGCTTTCGGACACGAGGATGCCGTACGGCGTGCTTCGGAGCTCGGGGCACAGTACATTCTGCTAAAGCCCTTTTCCTTGGAGACGCTCGTAGCGCGCATCCGCGAGATCGCGAATTCTTCCGTGGGGAAGGGCAGTGCAGCTCCGGTGGGGGTTTTTAGAGATGATCCGGAAAAAGGCGGAGGTGTCGGAGGGGCGTCTGTTGCGGAAGTCGACGACGCGTACCTCGATGCGCAGATCACTGCCGTCCTTCACTAGATAGGAGTTCCGGCTCACATCAAGGGCTACAAGTACCTTCGGGAAGCCATCGCCATGGTCTACAAGAACATGGAGATCTTGAGGTCCATCACGAAGGTTCTATACCCCGAGATCGCCATGAAGTATCATACGACGCCTACACGCGTGGAACGCGCCATACGTCACGCGATCGAAGTTGCGTGGGAGCGGGGTAGCCCAGATGCCGTCTTGAAGTACTTTGGCTACACGATTTCCCAAACTCGGGCAAAGCCGACGAATTCGGAATTCATTGCTATGATTGCCGACAAGCTCCGGGTCGAACACAGCATTCGGATGCGAAGGAAGTAGAGGCACATCGGAAGGAGAGGTACTCCGCCGTTTCCTTTCTCGATGGATAAAGAGGCCTTTCTTCCGTCCTCCTCAGATGCCCATCTAACGCATGCACATATGTACGTGCGAAGTAAAGAAGGGGGCTTTAGCCCCCTTCTTTCTTTCTCCTGAGCGGCCGCGCTTTACATCCCGCGTGCGATGACGCACAATAGGGAAAGCCTGGGGCAAGAGACGGGGGGAGGGAAAGCATGTCGGTACTGGAACGCATGATCCCGCGTGCGATGACGCACAATAGGGAAAGCCTGGGGCAAGAGACGGGGGGAGGGAAAGCATGTCGGTACTGGAACGCATGGTTGCCGGAAGCTATGAGCAAGTAGTCTTTTGCACGAATCCGGAGGTAGGCCTTCGGGCGATCATCGCCATCCACGATACGACCTTGGGACCTGCGCTTGGCGGCGTTCGCATGTGGCCCTATCGAACTGAAGAAGAAGCCCTTGAGGACGTCCTTCGCCTGGCCCGGGGAATGACGTACAAAAACGCGCTTGCCGGGCTCGATCTCGGGGGAGGGAAGGCCGTCATCCTCGGAGATCCCCGCAAGGACAAATCGGAAGGGTTGCTCCGCGCCTTTGGCCGCTGCGTGGATTCTCTGGGAGGTAGGTACGTGACGGCGGAGGACGTGGGTATGACGCCCGACGACATGGAAATCATCTTGAGGGAGACGCCGTACGTGACCGGGCTTCCGCGGGAATACAACTCCAGCGGCAATCCTTCCGTCGCGACGGCCGCCGGCGTCTTTGCCGGCATTCGGGCGGCCCTCGCTTACCTCACGGGTTCGGATTCCCTCGAAGGGCGAACGGTCGCCCTACAGGGTGCGGGAAGTGTTGCCTCGCACCTCGTACCTCTTCTCCGCGAATCGGGCGCGCGCGTCATCCTCGCCGACGTGTATCGGGAAAAGGCCGAGGCGCTTGCCGCCGCTTACGGTGCCGAGGTCGTAGATGCCGAGGAGATTTATGACGTAGAAGCAGACGTCTTTTCCCCGTGTGCCCTGGGTGGGATCTTGAACGTGCAGACGATTCCCCGGCTTCGCGTACGCGCTGTGGCCGGATCGGCCAACAACCAGCTCTCGCGCCCGGAAGACGCCGAACTCCTTCGTCAACGCGGAATCCTTTACGCACCGGACTTCGTGATCAACGCGGGCGGCGTGATCAACATCTTCGACGAGTTCATGGGGTACGACGAGTCGCGGGCCTTACGCCGCGTTTCCCGTCTGTACGACGTCCTTCTCGCCATCTTCCGTCGTGCAGAGGCCGAGGGTCGCGATCCCAACGCCGTAGCGGAGGCGATGGCCGAAGAGCGGATCGCCCGGGCGCGGGCCTGGCGAAAGCCCTTGCGGGCAGAGACGTCTCGACTTTTGGCCGCCTTGGAAGCCCGTAGGATGTAGTCGGAATTCAAAGAAGGGGTGGGGACATGGGAATCTACGATCTTATCGTGATAGGCGCTGGACCGGCGGGCTACGTCGGAGCCTTGTACGCTTCGGCCCGCGGCAAACGAGTGGCGCTCGTCGAACGAGACGCGCTCGGGGGCGTCTGCCTGAACCGCGGGTGCATTCCTACGAAGGCCTTCCTCGAAACGGCCAAGCTCTACACGCTCCTCCGCGAAAGCGCGTTAGTCCGAGGCATACGCGTGAAGGGCGTGCAGGTGGACGTGGCGCAAATGCTCGCCCGCAAGGAGGAAATCGTTGGCAGACTCGTCAAGGGCATCGCCTTCCTCCTCAAGCGGGGAAAGGTTGACGTCTACGAGGGTACGGGCCGCCTCCTCCCTTGGTCGACGGAGGGTGCCAACCGCGTCGAAGTCCTTCCGCGAGACGGGGGAGAGGGACGGATCTTAAACGCCCAGCACGTCCTCCTCGCCACGGGGTCGCTTCCCCGATACTTCCCGGGAATGGAGCCCGACGGCCGCGTGGTTCTTTCGAGCGACGACGCCCTCCGTCTCGAGCGCATTCCCAAGGCGGTTGCCATTGTCGGCGGGGGAGCGATAGGCGTGGAATGGGCCTACATCTACCACAGCCTCGGTGCGAAGGTATACCTCCTCGAAGCCCTCGACCGCATCCTTCCTCTGGAGGACGAAGAAGTGAGCCGCGAGGTTACCCGGATCTTCAAAAAGCGCGGCATCGAGGTATATACCGGGACCGCCCTCCGCGAGGGAGACATCGAGCGGCGCGATACGTCGGCGGTCGTTCACGTGCAGCGGCCGCAAGGAGAGATCGCCTTCGACGTAGACTTCGTCCTCGTGGCGGTCGGTCGTATTCCCAATACGGAAGGACTCGGACTCGAGGGAACGAGCGTCCGACGCGAACGCGGGTTCATCGTCACCAAGGAAAACCTCGAGACCGACCAACCCGGCGTGTACGCCGCAGGGGACGTCGCTGGGGCGCCGCTTCTCGCACACAAGGCATCGCACGAGGCAATCCTCGCCGTGCGCTCCATGCTCGGGGAAGATGTACGGAAGCCGGACCCGCGGGACATTCCTCGGGCGACGTTTGGCTCGCCGGAAGTCGCAAGCGTGGGGTACACGGAGGCGGAAGCGCGGGAAGCAGGGTTTGCTGTTCGTACGGCGAAGTTTCCTGTTCGAGCAAACGGGAGGGCGCTCATCGAAGGCGAGGCGGACGGCTTTGTGAAGCTCGTTGCCGAGGAGGAATCCGGAGAAATCCTCGGGGTTCACATCGTGGGTCCGCGAGCGGGCGATTTAATTGGCGAGGGATCGCTCCTTCGGTACCTACGGGCGAAGGACTTCGCTCTTGCGGAAACCGTGCATCCCCATCCAACCCTGGTGGAGATGCTCGGCGAGGCAGGATTTCAGCTCCTCGGCACGCCGATCCACGCGTAGGGCAATCGTGGGAGATGAGGATTCCGAAGCTCCCGCTCCCATTCCAAAATCGGCAGGGAAAATCCTGCCGGTTTCTTTTTTTGCTTCCTTGACTTGGGCTAGGCGATCGGCTAAAGTAAAGGGCAATCCCGCCACTAAAACCTGGTACTAAGGTTGCGGAACACACGGTTTCGTGCGAATGTTTCGGGAAGCGTTGTTTCTCGAAGGTTCGAAACCCGGGAGGGGGACGGAGATGAGCATCGAGGATCGTCCGTTGGAGGCGTATCGCGAAGCCCGCTTCTTGCACGTAGGGAAACCGCTCATTTCGCCTTCGCAGGAGTTGCGAAAAAAGAGCGAGGAGGCGTTCGGTCTTACGCAGGCGGAAGTGCAGGCGCTCATGCAAGAAGCCGCAGAAAACCCGGTCGCCTATTGGGAACGCATCGCCCACGAACTGTATTGGTTTGCTGGATGGACCAAGGCGTTCGAGGGGACCTATACGGACTTTCGCTTTTTCTCCGGGGGTCTTACGAACGTCTCTGTAAACTGCATCGACCGCCACTTGCCGGCGGCGCGGAACAAGGTGGCGCTCTTTTACGAACGTGAGGATGGGCACCGCGAAGTTTGGACCTACCAAGACCTCTACGAAGCTACGGTACGGCTCGCCCGAGCGCTTGCCGATTTCGGCGTAAAGCCCGGAGATCACATAGCCCTCTATGCCTCCAACATCCCCGAGGCCTTTGTGACGATCCACGCCGCCTACCGCTTGGGGGCGGTGTACACGGTGCTCTTTGCCGGATTTTCCGTCGAGGCGGTGCGCGAGCGCTTGCGGGATTTTGCCCCCAAGGTCGTCCTCGTCGCCGACGCGACAATCCGCCGCGGCAAGCTCATTCCCTTAAAACCCACGCTCGATGCGGCGATAGAAGGGCTCGGCGTCGAACGCGTGGTCGTCTTCCGACGCTTTGGTATCGATCTTCGCATGAACCCCGTCCGCGACATCGCCTACGAAGACTTCGTCTCCGGCGTCCCGGCAGCCTTCGACCCGGTACCCGTAGAGGCCAACGCCCCGGGTTTTGTGATCTACACCTCCGGTACGACTTCGAAGCCTAAAGGGCTCGTCCACAGCGGCGTCGGCTTTCTCCTCGGCACGTATGCCAATGTGAAGTGGAGCCTCGCACCGCGACCTGACGATCGGGTGTGGGTTACGGCGGATGTGGGGTGGCTTACGGCTCCCATTTTTGGCGTCGTCGGTGGTCTCGCCCACGGACTTACGCTCGTTTTGTACGAAGGTGCGCCAGACAGCCCCAATCCGGGGAGGTTCTACGACGTCCTCGAACGGTATCGGGTGAACAAACTCTTCACGGCTCCCACGCTCTTGCGCATGCTCCGCAGGGAAGGGGAGAAGTGGATCCACGGAAACGAGCTCCTCGAGGTCATCGCCTTGGTAGGCGAGCCGCTCGACCCGGAGACCTTTACCTGGGCCTACGAGGTGTTCGGCCGGAAGTCCGCCTTTGTGAACAACACATACGGCCAGAGTGAAACCGGTACGGCGTGGGCTTCCAGCATCGTAGGCATCACCGCGACGAAACCGGGGGCCACGGGGCACGCCCTGCCCGGTTACCTCGGAGAAGTTCTTGACGACGAGGGTAGGCCAGTGCCTCCGGGAGAAGTCGGGTACCTCGTCCTCAAGAATCCTTTCCCGTCTCTCGCGCGCACGCTTTACAAGGAACCGGAGCGCTACCGAAACCTGTACTTCGGCCGTTTTCCGGGGTATTACTACACGGGCGATGCTGCGGTACGCGACGCCGACGGGATGTACTGGGTCGTCGGGCGCGTAGACGACGTCATCAACGTTGCGGGACATCGGATCGGGACCATGGAGCTCGAGGCCGCACTTACGGAGCATCCGGCGGTTGCAGAAGCCGCGGTAATCGGGGTGCCGGACGCGATCAAGGGCGAAATGCCCTTCGGCTTCGTCGTCTTGCGCCAGGGGTACACCCCTTCCGAGGAGCTCGAGCGCGAGCTCATCGAGCGCGTTGCACGGAGCGTAGGTAGCTACGCAAAACCGAAGCGCGTGGCGATCGTTCCCACGCTTCCCAGAACCCGAAGCGGGAAAATCATGCGCCGCCTGCTCAAAGAGCTCCTCCTCGCGGGAGAGATCCGCGGCGATCTCACCTCGCTCGACAACCCGGATTCCATCGAACGTCTGGTTCGGCTCCGGGACGCATGGTCTAAAAACCTGTAACGCGAGGTTACTTTCTACTGCAAAATAACAAAAGACCTCCCGGTTTCATCATTTCCCAGGCGAAACGGTATGGGGGTGTGGGGTATTCGCGTGGGGGAATTCGAAGGCGTTCGTATCGGACTCGTCCTCGGCGCGGGGGGCGTGCGCGGACTCGCACACCTTGGCGTCCTCGAGGTCTTAGAGGAGGCCGGAATTTCTGTTTGCTGCCTTGCGGGTTCAAGCGTGGGAGCGCTCATAGCTGCGTTGTACGCCGACGGCCATTCCCCCCGTGAGATCTTTTCCCTGTTTCGCCAAACGGATGTAAAGCAGTTTCTCGACTTTCGGCCTTCGCGTTACGCACTTTTGCGCGGCACAAAGATCCTTAAGGCGATGGCAGAGGTATTTGGGGAACGCGACCTCGCCGATTTTCCCTTGCCGGTCTTTGTCGCGGCCACGGACCTAAAAAGCGGGGAACTCGTCGTCTTCCGCGAGGGCCCCGCCTCACTTCTTTTGCGGGCGAGCATCGCCCTTCCCGGGCTCTTGGAGCCCGTATTCTACGGCCCCTACGTCCTCGTCGACGGCGGCGTCGTTGCCCGCGTGCCTGCCGAAACTCTGGAAAAGGAATCTGTAGATCTCACCATCGGCGTAGACGTTTCTCTTGCACCTCCCGTGCGGAACATCCGCCACGTGTACGACGTATTGGTCCGCACGATGGAGATTTCCGGACACCACCTCATTCGTTGCAAAAACCGCGAAGTAGACGTGCTCATTCAACCGAGCCTTAACGGCGTACGCTCCACGCTTTTTGTGGACGATCCAGAACGGCTCCTCGAGGGAGGCCGGGAGGCCGCCGTTCGGGCGCTTCCCGCGATCCGAAAAAACATCCAAAAGATCCGAGCACAGAAGAGGTGACAGAAGAACCTCCTGAGCGGACCGATTGTGCGCATTCGGAAATCTCGCGAAGGGAGAACCGCGTTTGCGAACGTATTATATCAATCAGAAGTACAAAACGCATTATAACCAATATTATAATCAAGAAGTACAAAAGGAAGCGCAGGGTACGCCCCCGGGAAAGAACCTCACCTTGGGCAAGGGTGCCTTTCGAACCTCCTCGAGGGGAAGGCGGCGCACGTCCGGAAGATGAGAAAAGAGTTCGGAAATGGCTTGGGCGACGTCGGAAATGCGAAGGCCGTAAGGAGACGGCGGGCTTTCGGATTCCGAATTGGAAATCGAGGGTTCCGAAGCCGAATCCCGGGGAAGACGACGACTTTCTTTTGCACGTTCGAGGTAGCTCAACGCTGAGGTGAAAAGCGCACGACTACCCGAGATGTTGCCCGCCTCGTAGTGGTAATAAGCGACAGCCACCTGGATGAGTGCCTGAAGGAGGGGATCGCGTCCTTCCTCGAGCCAAAAGTCTTCTAAAACTTCGTGGGCGTCGAAATACTCGCCTTTGGCGTATAGACAAAAAAACTCCTGAAGCGGGCGGGGGAGCTCGTCCCTCGGTTCGTTCGGCACCGCGCATTCCTCCCGAGCGAAACTTCACTGGAGTCTAGAATATGCCCGGATCGACGTGCCTTCAAGGGCGGAGGGCGTTGCTACCATCCACGCGATGTGCGGCGCACGGGTTCTGGGGGTGACCTCGCCTTAGTTTACATAATATCTCTTATCGGACATAAGAGGGACGGACGTAAGTCCCGCGCGGAAATCCGCCGCGCCAACGAAGAAGATCGCCGGGCCATGGAGGGCGTCGCCGAACGCATTGCCGCTGACCCGGACGTCCGCCGCGTGCGCTGGTATGCGCGTGAACACGCGCGCGAAGATTGAGCAACGCCGGGCGCTCCGGCTTTCCGAATCCCCTCTTTTCTTTACAAGATGTCGAGGCCGAGCTTTTGCGACGCCAAGGCTAGGGCGGCTAGGCTTTTGGCGTCTACGAGTTCTCCCCGAAGTACGGCCCGGCGAATTTCTTCTGTATCGAGAAGCTCGAGGCGCAAAATTTCGTCGGGATCGTCGGGAGTGACGCCCACGGGATGGACGGCATCGGTAAAGTAGAGGTCGATCCCCTCACTCAACATGCCGGGCGAGGTGTAGATTTTGCCCAAGTACGTCCACGTCCCGCCGCCGTATCCCGTTTCTTCGCGCAGTTCCCGCACGGCGGTGACCTCCGGCGTTTCCCCTTCTTCCCGCTTTCCCGCCGGGATTTCCAGGAGGTCGCGTTCTACGGGTTTTCGGTACTGCCTCACGAAGAGAAACTTTTCTTCTTCCGTGCGGGCGAGGACCGCAACGGCTCCGGGATGGACGACGATCTCCCGCGTCGAGCGGTGGCCGCGGCAGTTTTCGATTTGGTCCAAGACGACGCGGACGATCTTGCCAGCGTACATTTCGCGCCGTTCCAAGGTGATTTCCGGGCACGCGCCTTCGGGTGCGAGGCGAGCTCCACCTTCCCGCGCCTCGGCGGTGCGGTTTTCCGCGTCTTCTCCACTCCGCCCCGTCTGCGCTTCGCGTTCGTGCACCGGCCCATCCCCCCCTCGGGACGATCGTACCACAGGGCGCCGCCTAAGGCGATCGCTCCGGATTGGTTAGTGCGTGAAAACTCCGCTTCGGGTGCCCTCTTATTAGCCGGCAAAGGCGGAACCTACCGGCTCCCCCCTCCCCCTTCCGGCGGGTACTGGCGCAGGATGAGGACTTCGACGCGTCGGTTTTTCGCCCTTCCGGCCTCTGTCGCATTGTCGGCCACCGGGCGGAACTCCCCGTAGGCCACGGCGCGCATGTGGTGCGGATCGAGGGACGGTCCGTAGGTCAAGAGGGCTTTGAGAAAGTTTACGGCGCGCGCCGCCGAGAGCTCCCAGTTGGAGTAGAAGGGCGGGCGGTTGATCGGGACGTTGTCCGTATGCCCCGCGACGATCACCTCTCGGGGCATCACGCGTTCCAAGAGTTGGGCGACGCGGCGGGCCACCTCCTCCGCCTGAGGCGTAAGCTCGGCGCTGCCCGAAGGAAACAACGCCTTTTCTCCGATGGAGAGAAGGAGCCCTTCGTCCGTAAGCTGCGCGGAAAACTCGCCCTCCAGCCCCGTTTCTTTGGCGAATTTCTCTACTTCGCTCTGGATTCCGCGGAGAAGCCGCTCTTCGGTCAGAATCCGCTCGAGCCGCTCCTTTTCCTCAGGAGAGACCGTTTCTCCGCCCCCTCCTGCTGGCGCCCCCAGCCCCGCATCGGATTTCCCTCCGTGGGGCGGAGGGGGAAGCGCGGGAGTTTGCGCGGGGGGAAGGACGTGCGTGTTTTGGAGGACGCCCGGCCCGCCTTGCAGGGCAAGGGAAAAGTATTCGCTGAGCGCCGCGAGACGCTTGTTATCGATCTGGCTTACGGAAAACAAGACGATAAAGAGGGCGAGGAGGAGGGTGAGCAGGTCGGCGTAGGGGATGAGCCAAAGCTCACTCGTAGAATGCTCGCCGTTTTCCTTACTGCGCGATGCCGGCCGCTTCACCCTCCTTCACCTCCACTCCCCGCCGCTTTGCCGCTTCCTTTTCCCGCTCCCGTGCGGCGCGCACACTCAAGGGCAGAAAGAGGACGAGCTTCTCTTCGATGTTCGTCGGCGACATCCCCGACTGCAGAGACAGAATTCCCTCGACCATGAGGAGTTTGAGGGCTACCTCACGCTTGGTGAGGACGTTGAGCTTGTTGGCAAAAGGGAACCAAAGAACGTACCCCGTAAAGATCCCGAGGAAGGTGGCGATGAAGGCAGCGGCGATCGCCGCGCCAAGCTGGTTCGTATCGTCTATGTTAGAGAGAGCCGCGATGAGGCCGACGACGGCCCCGAGAACGCCGAGCGTGGGCGCGTAGGTGCCCGCCTGGGAAAAGATCGAGGCGTAACGTGCGTGCCGTTCTTCCATGGCTTGAATGTCCTGAAGAAGGGCGTCGCGGATGAACTCCATGTCCCGTCCATCGACAACCATTTTGAGCCCGTTTCGGAGAAAGGGGTCTTCGACTTCGTCGACGTGCGCTTCGAGGGCGAGGATGCCTTCGCGCCGGGCGATGATTGCCCACTCCATAAACCGGTCGATGAGTTTGTTTTCGTCGGGGAAACGAACGCCCATGACGACGAAACGTAAGAGCTGCGGGAGGCGCTTGAGCTCGTCCATGGTGAAGGCGTTGAGCGTAACCGCCACCGTACCGCCGATGATGATCAAGTAGGCGGCGGGGTTAGAAAAAAGCGCCCCAATGGGGATTCCCTTAAGGATCACCCCGTACCCGATGGCGAAGGCGGAGACGATGAGTCCCAGCACGGTGGAAATCTCCACGGCGTCTCCCCCTTTTCCCGTGCCCGTGAGGTGGTGGCGAGGGAACGTCCGAACGGTCCTTCTTTGTTTGGGATCGGCGGGAAGGGCAAAAAGATTTAGCCGTGTGGTTTCCTCCGCACCTTAATTCCCGGACGAGATCCCGTACAATGTTCGTAGGATCTCTTTCAGGAAGGAGCGCACCGAATTGCCCCGAGAGACAGAGATCGTCTTTCATGCCGGACTCAGGCAAATCGGCGGCACCGTCGTGGAAGTCCGCTACGGAGAAGCCCGCCTCCTTTTCGACTTTAGTTCGACCTATCGCCCTGATCAGTCTTTTGCAGAAGCCGAGCTCTATCCCAACGGCCGAAAGCCTTCTTTGCGCCACCTCCTCCTCCTTCGAAGACTCCCCGCGCTCGACGGGGTATACCGCAGAAAAGGCCTCTTTCTCCCCATGCGTATGGATGAAATGAAAGCGGTTACTCGAAGGACGGCGCCTCTCCCTCCCCCACACCGTTCGGTCGCGAGGAGAAATCTCCCGTACCCTACGAAGAGTGGAGCGGAGAAACCGCCGTCTTCATCAGCCATTCCTCGACCACACGTCCGGACTTCCCTGACTTCATCCCCAGGTACCGGTCTACACGAGCGAGGAATCCCTGCGCGTGTGGAAGGCGCTCGCTCGCTCCGGACTTGCCGAAGAAGGGGCCTCGGACGATCACGAAACGGTTGTCCCCATGCCCGAGGACGGAGCTTTCGCATTGGCGACATCCGCTTTTGGGTACTCTCTGTGGACCACAACGTCCCCGGTGCCTCGGCCCTGTTTCTCGAGACGCCAGACCTTCGGATCGTCTACAGCGGTGACCTTCGGCTGCACGGAAAAAGCCCGCAAAAAACCGCCCGCTTTGTCGCCGAGGCGCGCTCCTTTCGTCCCGACCTCTTGCTCCTCGAAGGGACCTCACTTCCGCCAAAGCACGAGGAAGAGGCTCTGCACCGCGTCCCGACCTTCGAAAGCGCGCTAGCGAAACGCCTCGCCGACGTTGCAGCGGACGTCCAGGGTCCCGTCCTCGTACACACGTACGTCCGGGACGCAGACCGCCTTTTACTCTGCGTGTACCTCGCCAAGACGCTCGGGCGACTCGGGCGAAAGGCACTTTTAGGGCCTAAAGCCGCACGGTACCTCTTTGCGCTCACAGGGAGAAGGGACTTTGCCGTACTTCGCCTACCGAATGGTAAAGCAGAAGAAGCAGGGCTTTTCCCTCTCCCGCAGGAGATTCCCCGTGTCGAGTTGGCCGACCTCGTCGCCTCTTCGAAGGAGTTTCTCATACACGTTCCCTGCACGTACCCCGCTCTTCCCCTTGATCTGGCGGGAACCGAAGGGGTGTTCTTTCACAGCGACGGGATGCCCTACGGCCTGCACAATCCTGCCTACGGCCCGTGGCGAGAGGCGATCGAGGCGAGCGGCTTCCGCTACGTACTTTTGCACGCAAACGGCCACGCCGTTCCCGACCACCTCTTTCAAATCGTGCGGGCGATCGCGCCGAAGCGTCTCGTTCCCGTGCACACCTACAACCCCGAGCGCTACGCGGAAGTCTTCCCCCACACCTTCCTGCCCGGACAGCGCGTTCCTTACGGTACCAAGGATATCTTGCCCTGACGGCCATCTCGGGCGAAAGGGCCTTCCCCTGCGCCTCGGGAACGTTGCCCCTCCTGAACCCGTTTTCCTATGCGTCGCACATGCGGAACGAGCGTGCCTTTCGCCTACGTACGGTAGCCGGACTTTTAGGCCTTGGTCGCCGCCGCCTTTCACTGCTTTCACTGGAGGATCTCAGAAACGCGGTAGCCATCGCCCACCCACACCACGGTGACGTAGATTTCCGCAAATGCCTCTTTGGAACGCCGATTTTCGTAGGACAGTTCGCCGCGCGACAGATCGGGAGAAAACCTGTATCCCCTCAGGCGTAGGCACTCCTCCTTGGGGAAGGTGTATTCGAGCTTTCGCCCTTGGGCGTCTTGGAAGGCGATCTTTCCTTGAGACACCTCCACGCCCGGGGCGACGAGCGTGTGCGCGGTGCCGAGATCGCCGCGGGCCATCGCTTCGAACAGGCGATGGACGAGGTCGTCCACCTCGTTTCGCAACTCGTATTCCTTCATCATGCGCTCGAGGATCTGCGGGCAGGCTTCCCCCTCTTCCCCGCCGTTTCCAGACCTCGGCGTGGATTGTGCGGCAGGAGCGGGTGATTCGGCCGAATTGCTCGGAGAAGAACCGGCGAAATTCCCTTCCTGCCCCACCTGCCCAGGAGTGCCGCAGCCCCCCAATCCCAACACAAGCCCGGGCAAGAGAACTCCCGTCAAAAAAAGGGTGGCGAAAAAGGCCGAGCGGCCACGCCGCCGGCGGTTTCTGCTCGCTTCTACAGCGCTCATTTTCCCACTTTTCCTCCTTTGGTTTCTGGGGTTGTTTCGGGGCTTCCCCATCTTTGGGTGTGGAGTTCGGCCGCTCGGCCCTCCCACCCTAAGCTTCCTAGGCGAAAGAGCCGGGGCACGCCCTGGGGAAGGTACTCCTGAACGACGAAGTGGTCGGGGTAGTCGTGGGGGTAGAGGTACCCTTCTCCACGGCCCAGGCGTTTTGCGCCGGAGTAGTGGGCGTCACGGAGGTGCAGCGGAACTTCCGCCGCCGCTCCGTGTTCGCGAACCCACTCGAGGTAGGCGCTTATGGCTCGGTAGCTCGAGTTCGACTTTGGGGCGAGGGCGAGGTAGGCGGTGACTTGGGCGAGGGGGATTCTTCCTTCCGGCATGCCGATGCGTTCTACGGCTTCGTAGGCCGCTACCGCGAGGGGGAGCGCGTGGGGGTCGGCGTTCCCGACGTCTTCGCTTGCGGCGATGACGAGGCGCCGGGCGATAAAGAGGGGATCCTCTCCGGCGTCGAGCATGCGTGCGAGCCAGTACAAGGCGGCGTCGGGATCGGAGCCGCGGATGGATTTGATGAACGCGCTCGCGACGTCGTAGTGGGCGTCGCCGTCGGCGTCGTAACGCACGGCGGACCGTTGTACGGACTCTTCGGCATCCGCCAGGGTGATGCGCACCGTCCCGCCTTCGCCTATGCGGGCGGTAAGGGCGGCGAGCTCCAGGGCGTTCAAAAAGCGCCGCGCATCTCCTCCCGAAGTCCGAATGAGGTGCGCAAGGGCGTCCGCATCGATTTCGACACCCAGCTTGCCCAGCCCTCGGGGATCGCGCAAGGCGCGTTCCGCGAGCGTCCGCAACGCCTCTTCGGAGAGGGGGCGAAGCTCGAAGACGAGCGACCGAGAGAGAAGCGCGCCGCGCAGGGCAAAAAATGGGTTTTCCGTCGTCGCACCGATGAGGATCAGGCTCCCGTCCTCGAGGAACGGGAGGAGGACGTCCTGTTGCGCCCGCGTCCAGCGGTGAATTTCGTCGACGAAGAGCACCGTGCGCCGTCCATAGAGGCGGAGTTCTTCGCGGGCAGCGTCGATCTCGCGCCGGAGGTCGGTCACCCCCGCCGTTACCCCGCTCAGCGAAACGAAGCGCGCCTTCGTCTTCGCCGCAATTACGCGGGCGAGCGTCGTCTTTCCCGTGCCGGGGGGACCATAGAGGATGAGCGAAGTAAGGCGATCGGCCTCGATCGCCCGCCGGAGGAGTTTCCCCGGGGCGAGGATGTGTCCCTGACCTACGATTTCGTCGAGCGTCTGCGGCCGAAGCCATTCGGCCAAGGGAATTCGCTCCGTTTCCGGTTCGCGAAAGTCGAAGAGGTCCATGGTCTTCACCTTTTCGCCGCTCTCGCCGAGAAAACGCGAGGAAAGTACCACCCAGTCTCTAGGATACGGTACACTTGGTGAAGAAAGCAATTCCACAAAGGTTTGGGCTTGAGGGTGAATGAACGCCCGCAATCCAACATTGAGAGACGGAGGCGAGGTGCGATGTTTTCGCGCGAAAGAATTCGCGAGCTCCTTTTGTATCCGGGTCGCGACGTCTTGTCCCTCTACCTGGACGTAGATCCGACGCGGCCGGAAAACGCCCGCGCCAACCCTGCATACCGCGTCTGGGCGAAGACGGCGCTCAGAGACCTCGTCCGTTCTTTTGAGGAGATTCTGCCCCGGGAGGAGATCAAAGGGCTCGAAGCGCGCATCGAACAGCTCACCGAACGTGTTGAAGTCCTTCGCCCAAACGGACGCACGTATGTCCTCTTCCAAGGACCCGATTGGGAAGAAGAGTGCTCCTGTCAGGCGCGTCTGCGAGAAAACTTTGTCCACTATGGGGGGCCCGCCGTCGTCCCCTTGCTTTGGCTTCTCGAGGAGTACGCCCGCGCCGGCATCGTCCTCGTCGACCACTATCAGGCGCGTTTCCTCACCGTGCAACTAGGTCTCACGGAATCCGTAGAGGAGGAGTTTCTCTACATCGACACATCGGAATTTCCGGAATACGACGTGCGCTCGACGCCCATCCTCGAAGCCCACGGGGCGCGCGTCGTGAAGGGAAGCTTCAGCGACGTCTTTGACAGACGCGTCGACGCCCACGTGGAGCGCTTTTGGCGCGATGTTGCAGAAAGGTTAGAGAAGTTCGTCGCCCACGAAGATCCCGTCTTCGTCCTCCTCGGGGGCGAAGATCGGGCGCGTTCCTTCGTTCTCGACGTCCTGCACCCGAAGACGCGGGAGAAAATCCTCGTGGAAGGCCTGGGCATCGGGGTAGGTGCTCCAGAGCGCGATGTCCTCCTCGCCGCGAAGCCCGTCCTCGAACGGGCAGAAAGGGGGCACGAGTGTCGCCTCGTCGAACAAGCCTTGGAGCAGCTTCATAAAAACGGCCGTGCTGACGCCGGGCGGGAGAACGTGCTCAACGCCGTCCGCCTCGGCCGAGCACACACCGTGCTCGCCGCGTGGCCCATCACGGGAAACATTCGCGCCTGCCCCACTTGCGGCACGTACTTCGATAAGGAGCTCGCGGAGCTGTCTACGTGCCCGTACTGCGGGACGGCCCTAATCGAACGTTCTTTCGCTACTTCACTCCTGCGCGAAGCCTACCTCCACGACACCGAGGTCGAGCTCGTCACGGGACGGGCGGCGGAAAGGCTCGCACCGTACGGTGGCGTAGCCGCCATGCTTCGCTACGCCTAAAACGGTCCGCCCAGTAAACCGCTACGACCTATCCCCGGAAGAAATCCCGAAGAGGGCGTCGAGGGAGCGACCCAAAGTTTGGGCCACGATGCGCTTCGCCGTCTCGACCGCCTCTTTGTCGTCGGCGTCGAGCACGCGCGATACCTCTTCCACCTTGCGCGCTACGGTGTAGGTGTCCTCGTCCACGAGAAGGACGGGGACGCCTTTTTCTTCGGCACGAACGAGCACGCGCACGTCGGGTTCTATCCCTCCGCTCAGGATGAGGAGGGACAGATCCGCCTCCAAGGCAGCGGCGGCGAGTTCGGTGCGGTCGCCGCCAGTGATCACCGCGACGTTCGAAAAGCGGCGGAAGTACGCGAGGGCCCGTTCGGGCGTCATCGCGCCCACGAGTACGCGTTCCACGGGACGGTCAAGGGGACCGGTCTCGTATAGTTTGCCGCCGAGGACGGAGGCAAAGACGCGTGCCGTAGGGGCGCTGAGCGCCGGCGTATACGGTACGGAACCGAGGACGGGGATTCCCTTGCGGACCAAGATTGGCCGGTAGACCTCTTCGATCTGCGCCTCTTCGTGCGGCCTAACGGCGGAAAAGACGATCCCCGCCCAAGGAAGCCCGCGTTCTCGCCCGCGCTCGAGGATAAAGACGGCCTCATCTAAGGCATCGTCGCCGTCCTTCGGTCGAACGACGTACGCGAGGTGCGCCCCGAGTCTCTCGCCTAAGGCGAGGGAATCGCCGCCGAAGGCCGCCAACCGATACGGCCGCCCCGGACCGTCGGCGAGGAGGACGGCCGATCTGGCATCTCGCCCCAAAGCCTCCACCCGGGCGAGCATCTCCTCGACCATTCGCGCCAACTCTTCGACGTCGCCGGCAAAGGCGTGGACGCCAATCACGAGGGGAGCAAGCGCCGTAGGCGGTTCGGACAGGCCCAGCACGCGCCCCATGAGATGGGCGTCGGCGTCCTCCCCTTCGCCGCCGAAGGCGAAGCCGACGGGCTTCAGGTAGCGAACCTCGATCCCCCGCTCCCTCAGGTAGAGGGCCGTGCCCAACAAGAAGGCCGTCTTGCCGCTCCCCGGCCTCCCCAAGACGAGGAGGCGTCGGACGCTAGGGGGGGTTCCTTCTGGCGTCTGCGTCTCAACTTCGTGGTCCATCGCTTCTGGCACCCCTTTCTGGTGTTCACTCCCCTGCCGGCGACGGGGCGGTCCCTCGCTCCTCGCGGAGCGTGAGCTTGGCGTCGACCACCCACGCCCCGTCCGGAGAGGCGAATACGGGGTTGAGGTCGAGCTCAAAGACGTCCGGTAGCTCCCGCAAGAGCTCGGCCACCCGTGCGACGATCCGGTGAAGTGACGCAAGGTCGGCCGGCGGTTCGCCGCGAAATCCCCGGAGGAGTCGATAGAGGCGAGTTTCGCGGAAGATCTCCTCCACGTCGCGTTCCGTGAGCGGTTCGACGAGTCGGTAGGCGACGTCTTCGAGGAGGTTGACGAATACCCCGCCCATGCCGACTACGAGAAGCGGGCCGAACGTGGGATCGCGCATTCCGCCTACGAACACTTCGTGGCCGCGGGCGAGCATCTTTTGCACCTCGACGCCGTAGAGGAAGGCGTCCGGGACGTGTGCCGCCGCGGCGTCCACGATCTCGCGAAAGGCCCTCTGCACTGCACCGGCGTCAGCCAGTCCGAGGCGTACACCGCCGATGTCCGATTTGTGGAGGATGTCCGGCGAGGCGATTTTGAGCGCCACGGGATACCCGAACTCCTCGGCGATCGCCGCCGCCTCTCGGGCCGTGCGCGCGAGGCGCGTAGGCGCACCGGGAATTCCGAAGGCGGCCAGGACTTCGAGCACCTCGCTCGAAAGGAGGACGCGGCGTCCTTCCGCGCGCACGCGGGCAAAGACCTCCTCCGCCTGACGGATGTCCCCCTCTCCCAAAAGTTGGTGGCGCTTAGAGGAATCCCAAAGCGTCGGCATTTGCGAACGCATGCGCAATTCCCCGTAGGCGACAAGGCGGGCCCACGCTTCCGCCGCGGCTTCGGAAAAGGCGTAGACGGGAATCCGCGCCTCCCGCAAACGGCGCACCCCCGCCTCCATGGCCTCTCCGCCCATGAAGGCGGCGGTGAGGGGAAGGTCGAAACGCGCGGCGGTTTCCGCGAGCACCTGGGCGGTCTTTTCCGGCTCGGCCGTCGCCGTCGGACAGACGATCGCCAGGATGCCGTCCATCTCCGGATCGCAGGCGAGGATCTCTGCCGCCCGTGCGTAACGATCCGCACGGGCGTCCCCCAGAACGTCTACGGGATTGAGGGCGCTCGCCTCCGGCGGCAACGTTTCGCGCAGCTCGCGAATCGTATTTCGGGAGAGGGAAGAAAGCTCTAGTCCGCGCGCCGCAAGGGCGTCGCTCGCCAGGATCCCCCCGCCGCCCGCGTTCGTGAGTACGGCCACCTTTTTCCCCTTGGGGTACCGCGGAGACAAAAAGGCCCACGCTGCGGCAAAGAGCTCCTCCAGGGAATTCACCCGCAGAACCCCGCTTTGGCGGAAGGCTGCCTCGTAGGCGCGGTCGGAACCCGCAAGCGCCCCCGTGTGCGAGGCGGCGGCGCGAGCGCCCGCGTCGCTTCGGCCGCTCTTGAGGACGACGACGGGCTTTTCCCGCACGGCCCGGCGGGCCGCCTCGAGGAACCGCCTCCCGTCCCGCACGTCTTCGAGGTAGAGGAGGATCACCCGCGTGTTCGGGTCTTCCGCAAGTGCCGCCAGGGCGTCGGATTCGTCCAAATCGGTCTTGTTTCCGAGGCTCAGAAAGCGCGAAAAGCCCATGCCCTCCTTGCGCGCCCAGTCGTGGATCGCGAGGAGGAGGGCCCCGCTTTGGGAGACGAAGGCTACTTCCCCGCGATTGGGGAAGCCTTCAGCAAACGTCGCGTTAAGCGGCGTGTGGGTGTCCACGACTCCTACGACGTTGGGGCCGAGAAGGCGCATGGAATGGCGTCGGACGACCTCCAAGAGGGCCGCCTCGCGGCGCGCCCCCTCAGGTCCCGTCTCGCGAAAGCCGGCGCTCAGGACGACGAGTCCCCGCACCCCCACGCGCCCCGCTTCTTCGGCTACGTCCACGACGGCGGGTGCAGGTACGGCTATGACGACGAGATCGATCGGCCCTTCCGCCACGGCCTCGGAGAGGCTTTGGGCCACAGGGAGGCCGCGGATTTCGCCGCCCTTTGGGTTCACGGGTACGATCCGGCCGGTATAGCCGCTCTCCTGAAGGTTCCGTACGACGATGTGCCCGATCTTTCCGGGGACGTGCGACGCGCCGACTACGGCCACGGCTTGCGGCCGAAAGAACACATCGAGCGCGGGCGCCCCGCGTTCCCGGACGGCGTTTCCCGTACGTTCCATTACCAGACTCCCTTTCCCACCCCGTCGCGCGCTCGGGCGGGCGGCACGTGCGTGCCGCCCGTAGAAGCGAACGTCAGCGGTCTTGGGCCCGAAAGCCGCGCACCTGGCCGTTCCCCCGAACGATGTACTTATAGGACACGAGCTCGCGCGGCCCTACCGGACCACGGGCGTGAAGCTTCTGCGTTGAGATCCCCATTTCTGCGCCGAAGCCGAACTCCCTGCCGTCCGTGAAGCGCGTCGAGGCGTTGTGGTACACCGCCGCAGCATCTACGGCCGCGAGGAAGGCTTCCACCGTTTCCCGGTCCTCGGCGACGATCGCCTCCGAGTGCCCCGTCCCGTAGCGGGCGATGTGGGCCAGCGCTTCGTCGAGACCTCCGACCACGCGCACGGCGAGGATGAGGTCGAGATACTCCGTCTCCCAGTCCTCCTCCGTCGCCTCGCGCACGGGAATGCCGTGCGCCCGCAAAATGCGCACGCTCTCCGGGCACCCCCTGAGTTCGACGCCGGCGTCGACGAGGGCTCGTCCGGCCTCGGGAAGCCACTCCTCGGCGATCTCTCGGTGGACGAGGAGCGTCTCCAGGGCGTTGCACACGGCGGGGCGATCCGTCTTGGCGTCGACGACGATCCGCGTGGCCTTGGCGAAGTCTGCCGACCGGTCCACGAAAAGGTGGTTGTTCCCCACGCCGGTCTCGAGCGTGGGAACTTGCGCGGTGCGCACGACGTACTGGATGAGTCCGTGACCGCCGCGGGGGATGGCCAGGTCCACAAGCCCTCGTGCGGTAAGCACCACCTCCACGAGCTCGCGATCCGTCCAGGGGACGACGACGGCGGTCTTTTCCGGAAGTCCCGCCGCGCGCAGGCCCTTTTGCAGGCTTGCGGCGATGGCGGCGTTGGAGCGGTGTGCCTCCCGTCCTCCCCGCAGGACGACGGCGCTGCCGCTCTTAATGGCCAATCCCGCCGCATCGGCGGTGACGTTGGGGCGCGACTCGTAGATGATGGCGATTACGCCGAGCGGCACGGGGACGCGTTCGATGAGGAGGCCGTTCGGCCGCGTCCACATCTCTCCGCGCGGGGCGAGCGGGTCGGGCAGCTCGACAAGGGCCCGAAGCCCATCGGCCATGGCGCGGATGCGTCCGGGATTGAGGGTGAGCCGCTCCTTGCGCGGTGCGTCGAGGCCCGTCTCCTCTGCGAACCGCAAGTCTTCGGCGTTTGCCGCGAGGATCTCGTCTCGGTCGGCTTCCAGGGCGTCCGCCATGGCGGCGAGGGCGCGTTGCCGCGTGGCGTGGTCGGCCCGGGCGAGGACCGCGGACGTGGCCTTGACTTCCCGAAGAAGCGCGAGGAGCGCCTCCCGCTTTACCTCCAGGGAGGGTTCGGCTCCTCCGAATGCAGAGCGGTCCATGGCTTCTTCCTCCTTCGTCGAGGTGTGTGTCGTTACGCGTCGGGGGAGGTCTGGGCAACCCCTTCGACGAGGACGAGTTCGTCGCGGTGTACGACTTCCGGCAGGCGGGCGACGCTCTGCCCCGCCGCCTTTCTCTGGAGGAGGATGCGCAGCTCTTCGCTCGCGTAGCGGGCGAGCCCCTTGGCCACGGGAATGCCGTTTTCGCCGACGACGAGGACCACGTCCCCTTCCTCGAACGTGCCTTCGACGCGACGAACCCCGGGCACAAGAAGGCTCTTCTTTCCGCGCACGAGCGCATCCACCGCACCGTCGTCGACGACGATCGTGCCGCTTGGGCGGGCGACCGCCTGCAGCCACCTCTTCTTCCCACGCGGAGCCGGCCTGCGGTGAAAGAGCGTTCCCACAGTCTCCCCAGCGAGAAAGCGGCCGAGTCGCCCTTCGCCTGCGCGCAGGACGACGAGGTCGACCCCCATGCTCGTGGCGATGCGCGCCGCTTCGAGCTTTGTCCGCATACCTCCCGTTCCGACGACGGTCCCCGCTCCTTCCGCGAGCGCCCAGATTTCCGGCGTGAGTTCGCGTACCTCCGAGATCAGGCGCGCGTCCGGGTACAGGCGGGGATTTTTGTCGTACAGGCCCTCCACGTCCGTGAGAAGGGCGACGAGGTCGGCGGTGATGGCGCCGGCGAGCGCGGCGGCGAGCGTGTCGTTGTCGCCAACGAGGATTTCCTCGACGGCCACGGAATCGTTCTCGTTGACGATGGGGAGAATCCGATGCCTAAGAAGCGTCTCCAAGGTGTTGGACAGGTGGACATAGCGCCGCCGGTCGACGAGGTCGTCGCGCGTGAGCAGGATCTGCCCTACGGCGAGGCCGCGTTCGGCAAAGCATTCCGCGTAGGCCTTCATGAGCAGCGTCTGACCGACGGCGGCCGCCGCCTGCTTCTCCGGAAGCGTGAGGAGGTCGCGCCGCCAGCCGAGGCGGAAAGCGCCGAGGGCAATCGCTCCCGAAGAAACGAGGATTACCTCGTGCCCGCCGTGTACGGCGTCGGCGACGTCCGCCACCACCTGTTCGAATTTTTCGTAGCGGAGTTCGCCCCGCTCGTCCGTAAGGCTGTGCGTTCCCACCTTGACCACGATGCGTCGGTACGCTCGGCCGAACTCCTTGCCCACGCGTCGTCTTCCTCCTACGTACCCCTGGGTGCGAGGCGACTCCTCCTGCGCACTTTCTCCCAATGTAGCGCTTCGCCAAAGGCGCGTCAACGGTCGCCGGATGTAGAAACGCGTACCTCTCGCTTTCACCTGAGATATCATGAACACAAAAGTTCGCCACCAATTTCCGCGTTCGGGCAGCGAAGGTACGGTGTTTCGACGCGCGAAAAACATCGCCTTTCCGGACACAAGGGGGATCCCGAGGTGGACGTATTTTTTAGCTTTTTTTGGCTGTTTTTCCTCCTCACCGTTCTCCTCCCCATGCTTCACCAACGGCGGATCGAGCTCCAGCGGACGGAACTCATGCGCAGACTCGAAAAGAAACGCCACTCGCGCGTGATCACCCTCATCCACCGCCAAGAAGCCTTGAGCTTCTTGGGGATCCCGATCACCCGCTACATCGACATCGAAGACTCCGAACATGTGCTTCGGGCGATACGCCTTACCTCGCCCGACATGCCCATCGACCTCATCCTTCACACCCCGGGCGGCCTCGTCCTCGCCGCCGAACAGATCGCCTACGCCCTTGCGAAGCACCCCGCCAAGGTCACCGTCTTTGTCCCCCACTACGCGATGTCCGGCGGCACGCTCATCGCCCTCGCTGCCGACGAGATCGTGATGGACGAAAACGCAGTCCTCGGACCGGTCGATCCGCAACTCGGAGAATACCCTGCGGCAAGCATCCTCAAGGTACTCGAGGCCAAACCCTTAGAAAGCATCGACGACCGTACGCTTATCCTCGCGGACGTAGCGCAAAAGGCCCTGCGTCAAGTCCGGACGAGCTTGTACGAACTCCTGCGGCGCAAGATGCCGGAGGAAAAGGCCGAGGCCCTCGCCCGCCTCTTGAGCGAAGGGTGGTGGACGCACGACTATCCGATCGGCGTCGAAGAGCTACGGTCTCTAGGGTTTGACATCCGCACGGACCTCCCGCCGGAGATCTACCGCCTCATGGAGCTCTATCCCCAGCCCGCGGGACGCCGGCCTTCTGTCCAATACATCCCCCTTCCCTACGAAAAGCCGTACGAGCGCCCGAAATCGTCCCGCTGAGTCGGAGCATTCAAGCAGATTTCACCGCTCGCCGTCGCCCTCATGTACGTCGAATTCATCGCCATGGTGCCCGTGGCCGGAAGCGCCTACACCTACACGTACGTGAACCACGGGGAGGTCTTCGCCTGGATCGTCGGCTGAGACCTCATCTTCGAGTTCACGGTGATCGTCTCCACCGTGGCGGTTGGGTGAAGCGGCTACGTGAACTCCCTATTTCACGCCATGGTCTTCCCCTTTTTCTTCCTCACGACGCTCAGCGTCCTCGTCCTCCGCGTGACGCGTCCGGAAGCCCGGCGTCCCTTCCGCGTCCCGGCCGTTTGGCTCGTCGGCCTCGTCGGCCTCGCGGGAACGGCGACGCTCATCGCGAGCCTTCCGTGGGTGACGTTCGTACGATTCGGGGTATGGCTCCTCATCGGCCTCGTCGTCTACGCCGCGTACGGCTTTCGCCATGCCCGTGCGGGCTAGACGCCCCCCTCCCCTTCGTCGGCGAAAATTTCTTCCACGGCCGACCAGACGTCATCCGAGAATCGAACATCGAGCGCCTTGAGGTTCTCCTCGAGCTGTTCCGGACGGCTCGCCCCGACGAGGGCGCTCGTCACTTCCGGCCTTCGGAGGACCCAGGCCAAAGCGAGCTGCGAAGGGGTTACTCCCGCGTCGCGCGCGAGCGCCGCAAAGCGCTCCACTCGGCGAAGGGTGGCGTCGTCGAGGTAGCGCTCCATGACGCTCCGCATTCGGGGATCGGCGGCACGGGAAGACGAGGGAGGCGCCTGCCCCGGGCGGTACTTCCCCGTGAGGACTCCTTGAGCCAGAGGCGAGTACACGACCACACCTAAGCCTTGCGCGCGCGCGTAGAGAAGGACGTCGCCTTCGATCCCTCGGTTCAAAAGGTTGTATTCTGGTTGGTCTACTGCGATCGGGTGGAGCAGGAGCTTTTCTGCGAGCTCGCGTGCGGCTCGCATCTGCTCTACGCTCCACATGCTCACCCCGATGTAGAGCACCTTTCCCGCGCGCACGAGGTCGTCGAAGGCGCGGAGCGTCTCCTCGAGGTCGGTCTCGGGATCGAAGCGGTGGGCGTAGTAGATGTCCACGTACTCGAGGCCAAGGCGGCGAAGGCTTGCATCGATCGACTCTACGATGTGCTTGCGGGATAGGCCGCGTTCCGTGACGCTGTCCCCTATAGGCCAATACACTTTGGTCGCGAGTACGTATGTCTCTCGGGGAAACGCGCGGAGTGCGTCGCCTACGATGCGCTCCGCCTCGCCCCGAGCGTACACGTCCGCCGTATCGAAGTGGTTTACGCCGAGCTCGTACGCCCGCCGAATCGTGCGAATTGCCGTCTCGCGATCCGTCTTGCTCCCGTAGGTAAACCAGCTGCCGAGACCCAGCGCGCTCAGCTTTAGACCGCTCTTTCCCATGCGGCGGTACTCCAACGTCTTCGCCTCCTCGACAAAAGTTTCGAGCTCTTTTGAGCGAGCTGCGCTCACCTAAAAGCCTTCTGTGCACGTGGAGGGCTCCCGCTTCGCCTTCCATTGTCTCTGTTGCGAGCAAAGGAAGTCCAGGGCGGATGGAAAAAAAGAGAGCGGCGGGCAACTACACGCGCCCGCCGCTTTTGGCGTGAACGTCTTTCTTTCGGGCTTTCGCCTCTCTCAGGAAGGTGCCCTTCCCTCACTTGTCGTAGCGCACCTGCGCAGGCACCACGGCCCCTTGGTACTTCTTTTCGATGTACTCCTTGACCGCCGGCGAGAGGAGTAACTCGGCGAGTTTTTGAATCCTCGGGTCGTCCTTGGATTCCGGACGTACAGCCAAGACGTTCACGTACGGGGAGGACGAGTCTTCGAGGAAGATCGCGTCCTTGAGCGGGTTGAGTCCCGCCTGAAGGGCGAAGTTCGTGTTGATGAGGGCGAGGTCGACCTTCGGATCGTCGAGCGCCTTGGGAAGCATCGCCGCGTCCATCTGCAAGAATTTGAGGTTCTTGGGGTTCTCCACGATGTCGGTGAGCTGGGCCTTCGGCCCGACGCCCTCCTTGAGCTTGATGAGCCCTTGCCGCTCGAGGAGGAGGAGCATGCGCCCCACGTTCGTCGGATCGTTCGTGATGGCTACGGTGGCGTTGTTCGGGAGGTCTTGGGCGCTCTTGTAGGACTTGCCTTTTGCTACGTACGCCCCCATGGGTTCGATGTGAACCCCCACGAGCGGGATGAGGTTATACCCCTTCTCTTTGTTCGTCTGCTCGAGGAAGGGAAGGTGCTGGAAGTAGTTCGCGTCGAGCTCCTTTTCGTAGAGCTTTTCGTTGGGCTGGATGTAGTCTTGAAAGATCACGACGTTGAGGTCGATGCCCTCTTTGGCCAGCTCCGGTTTGACGACGTCGCTAAGGATCTCCGCGTGCGGGACCGCCGTCGCCCCCACGGTGAGCGTCTGCGACGAAGGCGTATCCCCTCCGCCACCGCAGGCAGATGCGCCAAAGAGGAGTACCGCCACCGCGAGCGCGATTCTGAGAACGTGCTTCTTCACTCAAATCCCCTCCTTGTTTTGTGTCGAGTTTCGAGTTTGCGCGGTTTTTCGCCGCATCCTCGCATCTTCGGCGGACGCCCCGATCCGCACCCAGACGCGGGCGGGCGAAACCTTACGGTATATGGAGAACCCGCACAGAGGCAGCGGGATTTCCAACCCCGGCAAGGAGAACGACTTCCACACGCGACCAAAGACGCCTACCTCCGGTCGACAGCACGGACGAAGCGGTCGCCGAACATCTGCACGACCTGCACGATGAGGACGAGGATCACGGTGGTGACGAAGAGCGTGTCCGTCTGGAAGGAGTTGTAGCCGTAGTTCCAGGCCATCGCCCCGAGTCCACCGCCGGCTACGAGTCCCGCCATCGCGGAAAAGCTCACGAGCGCCACCGCCGTCACCGTCACTCCGGAAAGGATCCCCGGGAGGCTTTCGGGAATGAGAACGCGCGTCACGATGGCGAAGTCCGTTGCCCCCATCGCCTTAGCGGCCTCGATCACCCCGCGGTCCACCTCGCGCATCGCACCTTCCGCAAGCCGGGCGAAGAACGGGGCGGTACCCAAAGTGAGAGAGATCACCGCCGCGTTTGTCCCGAAACTCGTTCCGATGAGGAAGCGCGAGAGGGGGATCGTCCAAAGGATGAGGACGATGTACGGAACGGAGCGAAAGACGTTGACCACCACACCCAAGGCGTGGTAGAGCACCGCGTTCGGGCGGAGATGGCCGGGGCTCGTGACGAGGAGGACGACGCCCAGGGGAAGTCCGATGAGAACGGCGAGGAGGAGCGAAAGCCCGACCATGTAGAGGGTCTCAACGGTGGCCTGAACGATGAGCGGCCAATTCTGGCTCACGTGGGGAAACGGCAAGGCGGTTCACCTCCTCTCGTGGAGCGGCCTGAAGTTCCCGGACGTCGAGGACTTCCACCCCGACTCCTTCCCGTTCCAGAAAGTCGCGGGCGCGGGCGATCTCGTCTTCCCTCCCGATCCATTCCGTGTAGAGCACCCCATACGACCCGAGCTTGAGGCGGCGGACCTGACCTTGAAGGATGTTCACCTCGAGGTCGAAGTTTCGAAGGAGCGCGGAGAGGAGGGGACGGTTGGCGCTCTCCCCAACGAACACGAGGCGGACGACGGGACCGCGCAAGGCGTTCGGATCTACGGCGGCGAGCGCCCCGCCTTCGATACCCTCCCTAAGAAGCGCCCGCGTTACGGGGGAGCGCGGCCGTGCGAACACCTCCGCCACCTCCCCTACCTCCTGGATCACCCCGTGGTCGAGGACGGCGACGCGGTCGGCGACTTTTTCGATCACGGACATCTCGTGCGTGATGAGGACGATCGTGAGCCCGAAGCGCGCGTTGATTTCTTTGAGGAGCTCGAGGATCGCGTCCGTCGTGTTCGGGTCGAGAGCACTCGTAGCTTCGTCGGAGAGGAGAACATCGGGCGCGTTCGCGAGTGCCCGGGCGATTCCCACGCGCTGCTTTTGCCCGCCGGAAAGCTGCGAGGGATAGCGGTCGCGGTGCTCGGAAAGCCCAACAAGTTCCAAAAGTTCGAGGACGCGTTCGCGCGCTTTCCCCCGCGGCCAACCCGCAATTCCAAGGGGAAAAGCCACGTTTCCGAAGACCGTCCGCGACCAGAGGAGGTTGAAGTGCTGAAAGATCATACCAATTTTCATCCGCCTACGGCGGAGCTCTTCTTCACTCAACCGAGTCATTTCGACGCCATCTACCCACACCTCGCCCCGCGTGGGGCGTTCGAGCAAGTTGATGAGCCGAATGAGCGTGCTCTTCCCTGCCCCACTGTGGCCGATGATGCCGAAGATTTCGCCGCGGGGAATTTCCAGGCTAATGTCCTTCAAAGCCTCCACCCGAACGCCCCCGGGGAGCGTGTACGTCTTGGACACGTCGACGAGGCGGATCACGCCGTACACCTCCTTTCGCACACGTGTAGAAGAGCAGAAAAAGGCCCCTTTCTGGGATCAGAAAGGGGCCTTTGCAGGCTTCCCCGAACCTTATCTCCCAGAACTTTGCCGTCCTGCGGGAATTGGCACCGTGCCGCCGCCTACACGCGGCCGGTTGCCGGGCTTCATCGGGCCCGTCCCTCCGCCACTCTGGATAAGGTCGGACGTGCTGTTTTCGGTTGAACAAGGAACCGGTCGCTGATTTTCCGCACACGCTTTGACTCGATTGTACCCAGGAGGGGGCGAAGAGTCAAGAGGAAAGAAAGCCCCTCAGATCAGGTACCCGTAGCGCCGAATGAAGCGCGTTTTCACGAACTGCGCGAGGACGAGGTACGCGAGAAGCGTCGCCACAAGCCAAGGGAAGTAAAACCCAGGCAAGGGAGTCATCCCTAGGTGGACGCCGATGGGCGTGTAGGGAACGAGCGTACCTACAGTGACGGTAAGCGCCGTGGCCAAGAAGAGTGGAGCGCCCGGCAGGCTCTGGAGGAAGGGGATCTTTTCGGTGCGGAGCATGTGCACGACGAGCGTCTGCGTCCAGAGGCTCTCCACAAACCATCCTGTTTGAAATACCGAGGCGAACTGCGGCTTCAACTCGTCCGGCAAGGCGAAGTAAGACCCGCCGACCACCGCAGGTGCAATGAGGAAGAACATGAGGGCGTAGGTTGTGATGTCGAAGATGGAACTCGTTGGACCCAACCAAACCATGTAGCGGCCGATGATCGGGGCGTCCCACTTTCGGGGCTTTTTGAGGTACTCGCGGTCCATGCGGTCCCAAGGCATCGTCGTCATGGCTAGGTCGTAGGTGAGGTTGAGGAACAAGAGCTGGAGCGGCAGCATGGGCAAGAAGGGCAAGAGCCAGCTCGCCACCAGCACGGAAAACACATTCCCGAAGTTCGAGCTCGCCGTGATCTTGATGTACTTCATGATGTTGCCGAAGGTGCGACGCCCCTCGACGACGCCGTCCACGAGAACGCCCAGGTCGCGTTCGAGGAGAATGATGTCCGCCGCTTCCTTGGCGATGTCCACGGCGTTTTCCACCGAGATGCCTACGTCGGCGGCGTGCATCGCCGGGGCGTCGTTGATTCCGTCGCCCAGAAAGCCCACGGTGTGGCCGTTCTCCCGGAAGGCTTTAACGATGCGCGCCTTGTGCGCAGGCGAGAGCTTGGCAAAGACCGTTGTGCGCTCTACCTCTCGCCGCAAAGTCTCGTCGTCCATCGCCTCGATGTCCGCCCCGAGGAGGATGTGGTGGGTGTCGATCCCCACCTGGTCGGCGATCGCCTTGGTGACGACGTCGTTGTCGCCCGTGAGGATCTTGAGCGCGATCCCATGCTCCTTGAGTTCGGCGATCGTCTTGGAAGCCGACTCCTTAGGCGGGTCCAAAAAGGCGAGGTAGCCCATGAGCACCATATCGCGCTCATCTTCTACGGTGAACTGCCCTACGGGCGGCGGGTTCGTCTTTTGGGCGACAGCGAGCACGCGCAGTCCTTTGGCGTTCAGGCTGTAGACGTTTTCCAAGACCTCGCGCTGGAGCTCCTCCGTCAAGGGGACGACCTGACCGCGGTACTCTACGTACGAGCACACCTTGAGCATCTCTTCGACGGCGCCTTTTGTGATGAGCTGCGTCTTCCCCGATTGGTCGCGGACAACGACGCTCATACGCTTGCGCACGAAGTCGAAGGGGATTTCGTCGACCTTTTCGTAGTGGGCCTTTATCCAGTCGAACTCTTCGCCCACGTGAGCGAGGATCGCCCGGTCCATCACATTTTTGAGCCCGGTTTGGAAGTAGCTGTTCAAAAAGGCGTGCTTGAGAACCCGCGGTTCTTCGTCGCCGTGCACGTCGAGGTAAAACTCGAGGACGATCTTGTCCTGTGTGAGCGTCCCCGTCTTGTCCGTGCACAGGACGTCCATCGCCCCGAAGTTTTGCATGGCGCTCAAGCGCTTCACGATAACCTTTTTCTTGCTCATGAAGACTGCGCCTTTGGCGAGGCCTGCCGTGACGATCATGGGGAACATCTCCGGTGTGAGGCCCACGGCCACAGCGAGAGCAAAGAGGAGGGAGTTGAGCCAGTCGTGCTTGGTGAAAACGTTCAGGAAAAAGACGACGGGCACCATCGCGAGCATGAAGCGGATGAGGAGCCAAGAGACCTGATTGACCCCCACCTCAAAGCTCGTAGCCTCGCGCCGCTCCGTAAGCGTCTTGGCCACGTGGCCGAAGTATGTCCGCGGTCCCGTGGCGACGACAATACCTACGGCCGAACCGCTTACGACGCTCGAGCCCATGAAAGCGAAGTTGTGGCGTTCCAGCGGGTTGGACGAAGGGGGCCCCTCGCACGCTCCGAGACATGGCGTAGGCACCTTCTCTACTGGCTCCGCTTCTCCGGTGAGTGCCGACTGGTTTACGAAGAGGTCTTTGGCGCTCACGATCCGCAGATCGGCCGGGATCATGTCCCCTGCGGCGAGGTGCACGACGTCACCGGGGACAAGTTCCTCCGTACGAATCTCCGTCGGCTCTCGTCCGGCGCGCCGCACGGCGATCGTGAGGTCGACGAGCTGCTTGAGCTTCTCCGCCGCCTGGTCGCTACGCCACTCCTGGATGAAGCGGAGTATTCCACTTACGGTGACCATCGTGAGGATGATGATGACGCCCGACGGATCCCGTTCCTCGGGAGCCACAAACACGATGTCCGTAAGCGTCGAGACGACGGCAATAAGGAGGAGGACGACGTTAAAAGGGTTTATGAAAGCCTCGTAGATACGGCGAAGGATCGTAAGCTCAGGTTTTTCCGGAATCTCGTTGGGCCCAAATTCTTCAAGACGCTTCTCCACCTCATCGTCGGAAAGCCCTGCAGGCGAAGTTCGCAGCCGCTCGTACACGGCCTCTACGGGAAGATCGCTCACCTCGAGGAGCGTCGCCTGCATTTCCCGACTCTGGAGCTCGACGATGGGGTCGAGACCGCCCCGACGCCTAGAAGCCCGTCTGCCTCCGTTCGCCTGCTTAGAAGCTCCGTTTCCCCCTGGCAGCTGCCAAAGTTCTCGGATCCGGTTCAACACGGTCCCACCGCTTTTCTTTGTGCTTGCATCGTCCGTAGAATGTGGATCTTGCCCACGATGTATCCCTCCTCCAACCCGTCCCGAGATATTGGCATTCGTAGAGGCACAGCAAAAAGGCCGCCTCGGTCGAAGCGCTGGGGTCCATCGTCCCGTAGACCTCCGCTGCGCCGCCACGACGGCCCTTGTCCGGGACGTTTTTGTCCTCGCTCATTATATGCCCGCGTTTTTCCCCGAGTCAACTTTTGTCTCTCGATTTTTGTCCTGCGACTCGCTCTGCCCGCACGCAATCTCCCGCTCCCACAATTCCCCATACAGGCGTTCGCGTGGTATACTCGAAGCAAATGCATTCGGTACGCCGCTGAATGGCACCGGAGAGGGGTGCTTTCCCGTGAAAAGAACGTCCGAGCTCACCCCGCGCGAACGCGAGGTCCTCGAGTTCATCCGCCTGTTTTACCAGGCGCATGGCTTCCCGCCCACCGTACGGCAAATCGCCGAGGGGATGGGACTCAGCTCGACGGCCTCTGCTCATTACTACCTGAAGCGACTCGAACATAAGGGCGCGATCCAGCGCCACCCCAAGATGTCGCGCTCTCTGAAACTTCAAGATCTGCCCTCCCAAAATGCGGCGAACACTTTTTCTGCCATAAACGAGGCAGAGGAAGTGCGCGAGGTTCCCCTTCTCGGCCACACACCCGCAGGAAATCCGCGTGAAGCGCTGGAAAACCCCGAAGGGAGCATGTACGCTCCCGCTTCCTTTACCGGTCAGAGGTCTTCGGAAAACCCACTCTTTTACCTTCGGGTTCGCGGAGACAGCATGACCGGTGCGGGAATTTTTGATGGAGATTACGTTCTTATCCGCCGCCAAGACACGGCCGAAGAAGGAGAAATCGTCCTCGCCCTTACGTCCGACGGAGAGGCAACGATAAAACGCCTTCGGTTTCAAGGAAAGCAAGCGGTTCTCGTCGCGGAGAACCCGGAGTATCCTCCACTCACCGACCTCGAATTCCGTATCCTCGGTAAGGTGGTGGGCGTTTTTCGCGTTCTTTCGTAGTTAGCCGGAACGACGGGTTTGCCCGTGAACGCCTTTGTTCGGTACAAAAAAGCCGCGACAAGGCCGTTCGCAGTCGCCACCGGATTTCTGGAACGGCCTTTTTGTGAGGTTTCCGCTTGAGACGGGAGACCCATAGAAGACCCATAGAATAGAAAAGGTAAGGTGATGTCCAGCAAGGTGAAGTTTCCTAAGCCCGCTCGACCTTCGGTGGTCCTCGATTCATGGGGAGAACAATTGAGCGGGTTAGAGGAAGGCGCAATTATACCACAAAAAAACCAGCTGTCAAGAGTTTCCCCCGCGCACGCGGGGATGGACCCACGTCCCCTCTTCCGGGATTGTGTGGTCCTCCACACCCACCTCCGAGGACCGGATCGTCGCCTGTGTACGTGGCATCTTCCGACGCCGCAAGTGGCATATCCCACGGAGCGGACGGCCGCTAAAAGAACCCGGCATCGATCGTTTCGCCCGCGACTTTGCCCACGCGGCGTTTGTGATCGAACGGGTGTTTGAGCACTACGGCATGATACGGAGGCGGGCGATTGAACGCACCCGGGCACGGCTGTACGAGCAGTCGACAAAAGCCGCGCAGCGCGGCGACGAATGCGTCGCCTGGACGATCGCTGCGGCGTGGCGGTTCGTTGCCGAGAAGCGGGCGCGGTGGATATAGTAAACGTAAGAAGGAAAGGGCGGTGAGCTCCGTGGAACAGAAGGACGTTCGCGAGGAGCGCCTCGGGACGCCGGAGGTGCTGTACATCCTCCAGCGCCTCGACGCGATAGATGAGAAGTATGACAAAAAGTTCGATGAAGTAAACCGTAAGATTGAGGCTGTCCGTCTTGAGTTGAAGCAGGATATCCTGAGCGTTCGGGATGAGCTCAAAGGTGAAATTAAAAGCGTTCGGGATGAGCTCAGTAGTGGAATCAAAAGCATTCGGGATGAGTCCAGAGGTGAAATCAAAAGTCTTCGGGGCGAACTCAAAGGCGAAATCAAAGATGTGAAGAAAGAATTGAACGCGCTTTTCTGGAGAGTGATCGCTGTCATCATCGCCGTTCAGGGAGCGGCAATTGCGATCCTCCAGTTTCTCAAATAGCCGGTTTGCCCGCTTCTATGCACTGTTCGATCTCCTCGGCCGCGCCACGGCGGTTGCGAAGATTCAGTATCTGATCCGGTGCGGGCTGAGCGAATCTGAAGCCCGGGCACGGCTTGTGATACTCCGCCCGGGACTAAAGGCGGTGCTTTGATGCACATCGTCTCCTACAGCTGCCCACAATTGTTCCGGCAATGTCCGTATCGGTACTTTCTCAGGTACGTGAAGAAACTGCCGGAACCGCCGTCGGAAGCGCTGGAACTCGGGAAAGCCGTCCACTCGGCCGTAGAACTCATCTATGCCGGCACGCCGTGCGGGAAGGCAATTGACCGGGCCGTGCGGAACGCCGCCCTGCCGGTCAGCGCCGCCGAAGTCACAGCCCTCGTCCGGAACGTGGACATCGTGCCCGGCGAGGGCGAGGTCGAGTTTCTCCCGCGCACGCGGGGATGAATTCAAAATCAGGCCGCGCGTGGCGCGGCCTTTTCTTTTTTCATAATAAAATCCGCACACGAGGCGGACGTAAGTGGCGAAGAGTACGGTAAGGGCACGCCTGTTGCTCTGTCCCCCAGGACACGAGAGAAAAAACGGTATGTCTTACGTCGTGAAAAGCTCGGAATATCCCTTCTCCAAGAGACGCCGGGCTGCGTTGAGGATCGCGAGCTTGACGTGGGCATAGGTGAGCCCTCCTTGGAGGTAGGCGACGTACGGAGGTCGGATGGGAGCGTCGGCGGAGAGTTCGGCCGTCGAGCCCTGGACAAACGTCCCTCCTGCCATGACCACTGGATCGGCGTAGCCTGGCATCTCGTCGGGGACTGGCGTGACGAAGACGTCAATCGGGGACATCTCCTGGATTGCGGCGAGAAAGTCGAGGAGTGTGGCTCGGTCGCCGAAGCCGATCGCTTGAATTACATCTGTTCGGGGCTCGTCCGCCGCGGGGGAAACGGCAAAGCCGAGACGCGCGAAGAGCGCGGCAGCAAAGCTCGCTCCCTTGAGGGCTTCTGCCACATGGTGCGGCGCGAGGAAAAAGCCCATATATAGATCCCAAAGTCCCGGGTAGGTGGCACCGATTTCCTTTCCGATTCCCGGGGCCGTGTAGCGCTCCGCGGCCCGCGCAACGGCCTCCTCGCGGCCTACGAGATATCCGCCGCTCTTAGCGAATCCGCCGCCGGGGTTTTTAATGAGCGAGCCGACGATGAGGTCCGCTCCTACGTGCGTCGGCTCTCGTTCTTCGACGAATTCCCCGTAGCAGTTGTCCAAAAGGATGAATACGTGCGGCGCCTTCCGCCGAACGCCTTCGACGAACACCGCAATCTCTTCTACGCTGCGCGAAGGAACGTCGGCGTACCCACGCGAACGCTGGACGAAGACCACCCGCGTGTCTTCGCGAATCGCCTCGAGCGCCCCTTCTCGTTCGAAGCGACCGTCGGAACGAAGGGGTACCAGCGTAGGCCGCACGCCTAAGGCACAAAGGCTTCCGAGGCCGAGGATGCGCTCGAGATGCCGCACGGCGGGTAAAACTTGCGTTTTTCCCGGACCATCAGGCGCTCGAGGGCCGCCCGTGCCCCGGGTTCCAGGCGTTAGTCCCTTTCTTCCACGAACAAATCGGCGATGGCAAGGAGTTCCTCAACCGTGTAGTCGAGAAAGCGAAGGTGAAAGGGGAAGCGCGAAGGAAGGCCCGAATTGGTGGCGAGGAATTCTTCCATCTCCCGTTCGTACCCGGCCAAGATGCAGAAGCCCTAGCGCGGCAAACACGCGCCCCAACAGGCGAGCGGCCGTCGTCTTTCCTGTCCCCGGACTTCCGGAAAACACCAAGTGGTAGGATTGCGGCTGCACGCGCAGACCCATCTGCCGGCGTCGCTCGCTCACGAGGACGAAGGCGACAAGTTCAAAGGCAAACGCCTTGAGTTCCCCGAGCCCGATGAGGCGTTCCAATTCCGCAAGCGCTCCATAGAGGTCGGGACGGCTCTGAATTTCCGGGAGGTCGAACAGGCCAAAGCGCACGTTCCCTTGGGCGTCCCGTGCGCCCGTGCGCGTCGAAGCAAAGGTTCCCCTCCGCAGCTCTTACATGGGAACGGGCGAATGCGGCCGGGCAGGTGCAAACTCCCTCCACCGCCCACCGATGAGGACGGTTGGTCGCGAATCTGCGGCGAAGGGGTACACCATGGGTGTCCCTCCTCGATATTTACCAAAGAGTTTTCTGCGGGCCCCGGTTCAGCCGCACGGACGGCGGTCTGGGCTTTTGCCCCGCGTCTCACGGTATGCACGGGGCTTGTCGGGGGTGCGATTCCCCAAGCCGTCGGAAAAACGGAACTCAGGTGTAGGCAGTACGGCTACGAAGACGCGCGACCCCGAAGCCGAGGAAAACCTCAGTCGTCCGGAGGGAGGTGTACCCAGCGCTGGAGGTACCCTTGGTCGTACAGGGCCTTGATTAGGATCACGAGAACCGGTGCGAGAAAGACGCCCGGCCAGCCGAAGTACGCCGCCGAGAAAACGATGGCCAAAAGCATCGTAAACGGGGATACCCCGAGCGTTTGGCCCATGATCCGCGGTTCGAGGATGTTGCGTACGACGGTGACGACTATGTACAGGATGAGGACGTAGAGGGCGGACAGCCACCCCACGCTCAAGTACTCCCACACGAACCACGGGAGGAAAATAATTGCGGGCCCGAGGTACGGGAGGAATTCGACGACGGCGGCCAACAGCCCGAGGAGGAATGGGTTTGACTTTTGAAGGATAACGGCGCCGATGAAGACGAGAAATCCTGTCACGGACACGATTTTGAGGAGCGCCCCGAGGTACCGGGTGAGCTGGCTCAAGACGTGGGCGTTGAGGAAGCTCAGGGCGCGGCGGAGAGTTCCCGGCGCACGTTTGGCGTACCAATCGTGAAATTTGTCGTACTCTAAGGCAAAAAAGAACGTAAGAAGAACGGTAATGAACATTTCTACGAGGAATTTCGCAAGGCGCGTCGGCCAGTACGTGATCGTGTCCAAGAGTTGGCGAAGGAGTCCTTGGAGCCAGGTTCCCGCCTGGCGCACAAAATCCGTCTCGTACGCGCGTAGGCTCTCGAAGACCTCCGGCGGAAGGTTTTCTGCCTTTTGAAGAAGCCACTGGTATTGTTCGTTTACTCGGTTCTCTACGTAGTCCACGGTCCGCGGTAGTGCGTCTGCGAAGCTGCGGATCTCCCCAACGAAGATGAGCCCAAAGAGTCCGAAGACGAGGACGATGAAGAGGGTAAAGGTGAGGAACCCGAAGGAAACGGCAAGCCCGCGAGGAACGCCACGTCGTTCGAAGAGGCGAATGAACGGGCGTACCATGAGGAAAAGTGCCACCATGTAAAAGAGCGGCGGAACGAGGCGAAAGAGGTAGCTAAAGGCGGCCATAAGAAGGTAGGCCGTGAGGACGAGGACGGCGACGTCGATAATCGTGCGGGCGTACTTGCGGTAATACTCGATCAAAGCGAAACCCTCCTCCCCGTCCGCCGCTTAGGAGATTCCTGCGTCGTTCCGCTACTCTACCGCTATTGTACCGTACGCCGAGGAAAACTTCGTAACTCCCCGGAAGAGCCGTACGCCGTTGCACAACACAAAAGGGCCCGTTCCTTTCGGGCCCTTACCCCTATATTGCCTAACCGCGACGGAACCGCGGGAAGAACGGGCTTTCCCGCGCCACTTCCTCAGTCCCGGGCGTATTCCGGGGAGCCTTCGAAGAGCGTCTCTCCCCGCGAGGTGAGATCGCCGGTCGACTCGCGCACGCGCCGCACGATCTTTTGCGCCCCTTCACGTACGTTTTCCTTGATTCCTTCTGCCACCTGTTCGACGCCTTCACGGGCTTGGTAGAAGGCCCGCCGGCCTCGCTTCGTGAGCTGGCGCATCGTATCCTCTTCCCACGCCAAGTCCATCCACTTCACGACAGCCACTCCGGCGATGAGGCCGAGACCGGCGCCGACGAGAAAGGCCCCGAGACCGTTCTGCACGGATATCACCCCCTTCACCCGTTAGCGTTTCCCGTTTTTTGCCTCCATGTGTCGAGATTTCGGGGAAAAACGCCCAAGGAGAGATCTGGTGCTTTCGGTCTCGCGAAATCTCCCCTTCCCTCCTTCCGCACGATGCATCCTAAAGGACGGCGTTCGAGGAGGGAAGGCAGATGGACAGACGCATCATGTCCCCAGCGTCGGGGCACAAGACACCTACGACCAACCCCAAGGCCCCAGCGTCGGGGCACAACACCCCGACGTCCGGCCGCAAGGTACCTTCGGGGGACCGAGGTACGTCGTAACGCGCTCTTCCCTGGTACGGCTTTTGGGAGGAAACGGTAAGGAAAAGATCGTTCTTCTCACCTTTGACGACGCACTTCGCAGCGAATCGACGCGCAAGATCCTCGACGTTTTGGAACGCCACCGCGCCCCCGCCCTCTTTTTCGTGAACGGGACCTACGCCGAAAAGCGGCCGGAGCTCTTGCGGGAGATCGTCCGAAGGGGATATGGGCGAGGAAATCTCCGAGGTTCGTATACGGAGAAAGGGGATGGGCGCCGCTCAAGAGAAGGCGCATGGTGGGTTCGAAGATCCCTACCGCCCCGAGAAACAAGAGAACGGGCACCCCTGCCTCCCCCCTCGTTCCGCCGCCATCTATTGGTGTCTTATGCGACGTTCCCAGGGGCATATGTGCAGAAAGCTTCGGAGGAAGGGCGCCCGGGCGCATTCAGCGGCCGCTCGAGATTCCGAAGGCGGCCGCCGCGTACAAAAGTGCGGCGAGGTGTCCAGACAGGAAATTGACCGCCTCGTTGGAGAGGCGAAATGCGGAATGTGTGGAATGCGGTCGCTCCCAAAGCGCTCCCAAGAGAGAATCCGCGAAAAGGCCCGCGATTCCCGCTCCGACTAGGAGGGAAAAGGAGAGTGGCGAAAACCTGAGGAGGAAATCAAAGCTCTCCGGAGCTTTGCCCTGCGAAGGTGCGGAGGAAGCCACGTACGGGAAGGCAAAAAGGAAGGCGGAGGTCGCGAGGACCACTGCGCCTGAGATTCCGAAGAGCGTCCCCACGGCGGTCACCCCACCGCTCGCCCCGGGGGCAAGCGGTCTTCCCGTGAGGATGTCGTGGGGTACGCCACCCCAGCGGATCCCCGCTTCCGTAGCCCAGGTGTCTGCGGTCTGGGCTGCGAGAAGTGCGACGTACGTTCCGAGAAACAGCGATGCTGACGTCGGAAACGCGTAGGCGCCCGCGAGAAACGCAGGAAGCGTTCCGCCGCTCGCGCACACCTGCTTCCAGGTGCGGGGGCGGGTTTGGTCTTCGATGGTCCGACTGGCGTGCGGGAAGGGGCGAAAGAGAAAGCTGCCCGACAGAAAAAAGACCAAGAGAGGCCCATACCAGCGGATGTCCCCCCAGGCGAACGCCACCGTGCCCACGCACATGGCCGCCAAGGCCCCCGAAGCGGAAAGTGCCCGCAATCGGTACCCAGCGGTAGAAACGGATGCGGCAAGAACGAGAGCGAGGAACAAACGGAACATAGGACACGTCGCCTTCCCTTCGCGTAGCGGATGGTATAATACGGACATGGCGGCGGTTTCGAGCGTCTGCGTGCCTTTGCCGAGGCGAAGCGGGTTGCCCGAACCGTACCCCCATAAGCCATCCGTGAGGAGGTTGCATTTCGATGAGTCAGGAGCAGATCGTCGAGGTGGTTATTGAGATTCCGCGCGGAAGCGCGAACAAGTACGAGTTTGACAAGGAGCGCGGGCGCTTCGTCCTCGATCGCGTGCTCTACTCTCCCATGTTTTACCCGGCGGAATACGGCTACATCGAAGAGACGTTGGCGGAGGACGGAGATCCGCTGGACGCCCTCGTCCTCACCACGTACCCCACCTTTCCCGGGGTCGTCATCGAATCGCGCGTCGTAGGGTACCTGCGCATGGCGGACGAAAAAGGAGAAGACGAAAAGCTCCTCGCCGTGGCCACTGGGGACCCGCGGATGAACCACATTCGCGATCTGTCGGACGTACCCCCCCACATTCTCAAGGAAATCGCGCACTTCTTTGAAGTCTACAAGACGCTGGAAAACAAGAAGACGGAAGTCCGCAGCTGGGAAAATGCCGAAGCTGCTGCTCGCTTGCTCGAGAACGCCCAGCGGCGTTACCGCGAGCGGGGGTAAGGTTTCGAAGGACGACGGAGTAGGACGTAGGAACTCACGCGGGGGAGCAAGAAAGGCTTTCGCGTCGACGTACCTGCGGTAAAAGTCGACTGCTGCAAACTGAGGGCAAACCTCTGAGCCTTCGGGTCCGACGACTCCCTAGACGTCCTCCTCGTCGCAGCTACGGAGCTCCCCGAGGGGAAAGCGCATGCGAAACGTCGTCCCCTTCCCCAAGGTGCTTTCCACCCAGATCGTGCCGCCGTGGGCTTCCACGAGGCGCTTCACGATCGCCAGACCCAATCCCGATCCTCCTTCGCCCCGCCTCCGCGACTTATCCCCCTTGTAAAAGCGTTCAAAGACGTACGGGAGGTCCTCCGGTTCGATACCGGCGCCCGTGTCGGAAACTTCGAACCAGAGGACCTCTTCGTCTTCCCAAGCGCGCACGGCGATCTCGCCCCCGTACGGCGTGTAGCGCAAGGCGTTGTCCACGAGGTTCGTGAGAATCTGCTCGAAACGGTCGGGATCGAGGCAGTAGGAGCCCTTCGTCTCGACCGCCGTGCAAAAGCGGATCCCCCGCTCGCGCAAGACGGGGTCGAACCGACGCTTGAGTCGGGCAACAAGCTCTTCGGGCATGGTAGGGCGTCGGTATAGCTTGAGCCATCCGGCCTCGAGGCGCGAGAAGTCCAGGAGGTCCTGGACGAGCCGCCCCATGCGGAGCGTTTCCTCGTGGATGATCTGAATGAGTTCGCGCTCCTCCTCTTCGTTGTGGGCGAGTCCGTCGAGGAGAGCTTCCGTGTACCCCTGCATGAGGGCGACAGGCGTCTTGAGCTCGTGCGAGACGTTGGCAAAGAAATCGCGCCGCAAGGTTTCCAGACGCACTTCGAGGGTGATGTCACGAAAAACGACGCCCACGCCGCGCACTCCCCCTTCTTCGCGGAAGAGCGGCGTGAGGGTGACGTGGTACGATCTCCCGAGGAATTCGAGCTCCGCGAGGCGCACGGTTTTTCCTTCCCGGATCGCTTCTTCCCATTGGGGACGGATGAGGGAGAAAAACTCTTCGAGTGAAGGTACCAGACGACGAGCGGCGCGGTTCGCGTGCAGAAAGGTGCCTTCCGTGTCCGTAAGGAAGACGCCTTCTTCCATGCTCTCGAGCACGCCCTCGAGTTCCTCTCCTTTTTCCCGCAAGGTGCTTATGGATTCTCGCAGCCGCGAGGCCATCTGATTGAAGGAACGGGCGAGTAGCCCGATCTCGTCCTGGAAATCGTAGACGAGGTGCGTGTCGTACTGCCCTTCGGCGATGCGCTTGGCGGCAAGGCTGATATCCGTGAGAGGTTGGGTGATCCGACGCGTGAGAAAGAGCGCCCACGCCGTGACCCCAAGAGCAGAGAGGACGATCGTTCCCAAGATGAGCCGATCGATCCCTTTGACGACAGGCCAGAAGCTCGCCTCCGGCTCCAAGATGAGGACAGCTCCCTTGCCCGCCGGAACGGCGGCCCCGCTGGCGACGACGAGGACGGGGATGCGCTTTTCCCCTTCTTCATAGGTCGTGCGCAGTTTCACGCTCTCCCCGCTCCACACGGGACGAAACTCGGCGGAGGCGGCGATCGGACGAAGTCCCTGCGGCAGCTCGGGCGTCTCCGGCCCAAAGACGAGGTAGAGGCGACGGTCCTTCGTCTCTTCGATCACGCTGCGGAGTTCCGTGAGGGTACGGCCTTGCTCGCGATCGGCGGCGGAGAGGAGCACCTGTGCGGCAGAACGCGCGAGGATCACGAGGTCCTCGAGTTCTTTGTTGAGGAGAAAGCCGCTCACAAACTGCGAAAGGAGCGAGCTAAAGACGATGAGGACGACTACGGTAAAGGCGACGACCGTGACCCAGAGCTTTCCGACGATGGAACGGACGATCATTCTTCGGGCACCTCAAGCTTGTAGCCGACGCCCCACACGGTGACGATGAGGCGCGCGGCCTCAGGAGAAACGCGACCCAACTTTTCCCGCAGACGTTTGATGTGCGTGTCTACGGTGCGCAAGTCGCCGAAGTACTCGTAGCCCCAGACCTCCCGAAGGAGCTGCTCGCGCGTAAAGACCTTGTCCGGCTGTACGGCGAGAAAGTACAGGAGGTCGTATTCCTTAGGCGTGAGGTGCACCTCTTCGCCGTTTACAAGGACGCGCCGCGCGTCGTGGTCGATCTCGATGTACGGAAGGCCGATCTTCCGCCGGTTGCTCACCTCTTCTGCCAGAGGCGAGGCGAGAGACCGCTTGAGAATGGCGCGAATCCGGTAGATCACCTCGCGCAGGCTAAATGGCTTTACGACGTAGTCGTCCGCCCCCACCTCGAACCCGAGGATCCGGTCGGGCTCCTCTCCGCGCGCGGTGAGCATGAGGATGGGCGTGCGCTTCTTTTGCCGAAGGTGCTGAGCGACCTCGATACCGTCCATCCCTGGAAGCATGAGGTCCAGAATGATGAGGTCGTAGTCGTTTTCGAGCGCCTTGCGCAGCGCTTCAAGACCGTCCTGGGCTTCGTCGATCACCACGCGGTAAGGCTCGCGTTTGAGGTACATGCGCAGCAGGCGACGGATCCGTTCCTCGTCGTCTACGACGAGAAACCTCACTTCGCGTCCCACAAAGCCTTCGAATTCGTCCGTCTGACGTTTCCCCCAGGCCGGGCTGACCCCCCCTCCCACCTTACCGCGGCTCATCCCCCGTATGTCTCCGTGGGAATTTCGGCGTTCATCGGCCACGTTTCTCTTGCCCCCCTTTACGTTCCGCGCTCTGGCTCTCTTATTTCTTTTTCTTTCCCCCGCCGCCCCTTGCCTGCGGCCGCGTCCCCTTGGGGGTAGGCGAATCCTCTTGTATTCCGGTATCGACGGCAGGCGGTTCCAGACCGACGAGGCGGTACAGACGTGTGCGCTCTTCCGGAGTGAGCGGGCGCACCTGCCCGGGGCGCATGCCGTCAAGGGTGAGAAAGGCGACCTGCGGCCGGTGGAGTTCCTTGACGGAAAAGCCGAGCGCCTCGAACATGCGGCGCACGACGCGGTAGCGGCCCCCGGTAAGCACGAAGCGCAGCCGCGTCTCCTCCCGTCCCCCACCTGGTATCCATTCTACACGTAAAGGGCGGACGAAGCCGTCTTCGAGGGTAACGCCCATCTCCACGCGCCGCTTTGCCTCCGGCGGGAGGTTTCCCCGGAGGCAGACTTCGTACACCTTTTCGATGCCGTAGCGCGGGTGCATGAGCCGGTTGGCGAGTTCTCCGTCGTTCGTGAGGAGGAGAAGCCCCGTCGTGTTGCGGTCGAGCCTCCCTACGGGAAAAACGCGCACGGGAATCCCCCGGAGGAAATCGCGGATCGTCCGCCTCCCCTGCGGATCGTAGAGAGTCGTGATCGTGTTTTTCGGCTTGTACATGAGGTACACGACCTTAGGCACGGAAAACCGAACCCGCTTCCCGTCCACCTCCACGACATCCGCCTGCGGATCGATGCGCACGCCAGGCGTGCGGACGACGACGCCGTTCACGCGCACGCGTCCGGAAAAGATGAGCGCATCCGCTGCCCGCCTCGAGGCAATCCCCGCCTCGGCCAAAGCCTTGTTGAGGCGGAGTCCCCCCTTCCCTGCACCGCTGCTTTCGTCCCGTTCTCCGCTCTCCATGGCCGTCCTTCCTTTCCGCTGCGACAAAAGTCCTTTCCCGTCGCATCCCACCTTCCCTTATCATACCGCTTTTGCCGAAGTGCTCGCGTGGGGGATAAGACGCCGCCCTAAGATGCAAATCGAATTCTTCCGACACGCTTGCGCGGGAAGGGAAAAAAGAAAAAAGAGTTAACGTACTGCGAACTCGACCACACCGATTCTTCTTAACACGGTATACCCGGCTCGCTCGAAGGTTTCCGGATCGATAATCGGGGGCACGGGGATAGGAATCCTCTCTTCCAGGTTATTCCATACTTAAAGAGGTACGTGAGGAGTCCATGAGAACCCGCACCATCCCAAAGCCTTGGGCATTGCGCTCGCCGAACCCCGCTTCGTACCCGATGTAGAGTAGCTCCTGATTGCCTCCTGCCCTGAATTTCCCTTCGAACCCCCGCACTTTCGTCCCCTGAACTTCGTAAAGGCGGGAACGCCACTTCCCAACGGGCTTAAACGTGACCGGGTCGGGCGGAACCTCCCTCCCGAGTGCCTGGACCTTCCGCATCAAGTTAACCTCCAAGATTCGCCAGAAGTCAGGCTCGTCAGGAGACAGGAACTTGTGCTCCAGCTTTTCCCCTCGACGAATCCCTGTGGAAACAACAATGGGGGACAGGGTTTGAAAAAGACAGAACTCCGAAAGTTCGGGAGTCTCTTCTACTACAACCCGCTCCACTACAAGACGAGTCTTGCCCAAAAGGGCCTCCCCCTCCGTAAGGAGAGTGAGCGACAGGGCTTCCAGCAACTCGTTCAACGGCGAGGAAACCCACCACCGGATGGGCGGCACCATTTCCAACACTTCCTCCCGTCTCCTCGCTCGTTGGGGGAAAAGACGAGAGAATGTGAACATCTTGTACCGGTGGCCTCCGGCCGCAAAGCCTCGCTCGTGCAACTGCTCCCCTAACAGAGGATTCGTTTTGTAGATAGCGGCATAAACAAAGCCGTGAAGTAGATGCAGGTAGTTCCAGGGAAGTAATATCGAACTATCGCCGGTCAAGTCTATGCGCAAGCGCATGCTATTTCCCACCTTTAATCCAAAATTGTGCGGGTAATCGTTTTTTCTTTCCCTAAGACTTCTCTCTTAACCAACTTTTTCCTAGGCAACCGGTAAATGTAGATGCTATCGCGCCGGGGATCAATTATTTTGTTAAGTTCGGCCTTTATTTTCTTCAATTGCACTTCCGAAAGTTCACCTTCAAAAACACTGTTCTGCACCCAGTAAAGAAATCGCCGTAAATATTGGCACACTTTAGCTACTCTTTCCTGTTCAATATCGTACACAATTATTACATACATATATTCTCCCCCTCGTTAGTAAAATACTATTGTTACCACCATGCTCGCAAAGACTTATAAGTTTCTATATTAACAAGATGCCGAATAAGTTTGTAAGCCTCCAGACGAATTAAGTAACGGTAAGAAACATGACGCTTTAATCTCCTATGCTTAACTGTCGTCTGTAAAGATTCTTCAAATGCTTGAACAAACTTTTTACGAGAATCTTCCTTCATATAAACACCTTTCGCTTTGCCGATACTTTTAAAATCATTATCGTCTATCTCTCCCCGATTAAGTAAGCGGAAAATTAAGCGATCGACAATAAGTGGTTTAAAAATTTCCGACAGGTCCAAAGCAAGGGAAAACCGTCTCTGCGACGGTTCGTGGAGGTAGCTTATTGTTGGATTCAGCTGGGTAATGTAAATCTCGGACAGAGTAGCAGCATAAAGCAAGCTGTTGCCAAAGGAGATCAAGGAATTTACCTCATTATCGGGAGGACGTCTTACTCGCTTTGTATAGGGCTGCTCCAGTTCCAGGATTTCGTTAAAGGCTTCGTAGTAGGCATCACGGGCGCGTCCTTCTTCACTCATTAACTCCGCAATACTGCCACATTCGTCCAGACGTTTCAAAGAATACTCTACAACTTCCAAGGCCGTGTCTAACTCTCTGCCCCGGTTCCGGTAATAGTTCAGATTTCTGCGAAGATGAAAGAGAGCTCCGGCTACAAATTCCTTGGCAATTTCCAGTCGCTTCTGGGTATTTAAATAGTGCTCCACCTGTTTAACCAATAAGTATCCGCTGACGTTTGTTTCGCGTGGATAAAAGCTACCAATGTAAAAACCATGGTAGTTGAAGAAGTGAAGGGTAACTCCTTTTTGAGAAAGGAATATCAGAAGCTTCGTGTTAAGATCGATCTCACCGAAGAGATAAAGATCGCGAACGTTTTCTATGGGAATGGGCACCTTTTGCAGCTGGCCATTTTCACTCTCTTGCTCGAGGTAAAGGGTGTTCTGCTTACGTCGCAACCGTCCGTTGCGAAAGATGTAGTAACTCTGCGCCACCCCTTGCTCACCTCTATCCCCAGCAGAGATCGCGATATGCACATACACGACAGATCTTCGTGTGTTCTGCAGGTGGCGGTGCTGAAAGCTGCTCGACTTGTTGAACGCCCCGCAAGGCCTCGGCAAGGCGTCCTTCGAGTTCTGGTGTCAGGCGCACCTCTTCTTTGCGCCGCTCTCGCGGAAAGCGGAGTTCTCCTATCAGTTCCCCCGCTCCTTGCCACTTAAGATAGGCGAGGTAGTAGGCCAGCTGCAGCCGAGCCGCCTCTACCAGTTTGTGCGAATATTTTATCTCCAGCACTTTGCTTTCGGTTTCCAATAGGTCGATTTTTATTAGCTCATCAATTAAGATCTCCCTGCGTGACATACCAGGATAGGCCTGCTCGTGCATAAGCCGTCCAAGTGCTACCCGATCGGAAAGTGGTTCCATGCGCAGGCCCTTTGCGAAAAGCCACAACTTGCGGTGGCATACCGCCCAGTAATTAACCTTAATGCCGTTGGTGCGCAGCTGATCAAACTCCTCGTAAGAAAGAATCACCTAACCACCGCACTTCTCTCAGTCCAAAATAACAGCACTAGGGAGATTTTTTCCTTGCTCGGGCACCTCAAGCCCGAGCTCCGTATTGTAAGGAAAATTCGCAATCATGACCTTCAGATCGGAAGTCGGAGAAAACTTGCCTGTCTTCAGCCAGTAGATGGGTACTGGAACCAAAAGTTCGGGCAGCCGCCAGCCTTCTTTCCTTTCCCTGAAGTCGTAGGCTTCTTCAAGAAAACACTCGGGTAAAACCTCAATGGATACTACGCCACGCCGCGTGGCATAGAGAGCGCGCATCTCCTCATCCGAGAGGTCGATGGTATAGCATCCCAGTATGCGCTGTACCTCGTCCAGCGTCTCCCTCCCCTCTTTCAACTCCTTCTGCCATTCTTCCGTTTCTACCACCCGCTCGTATAACTGAGAGACTGCCTGAAACAAAGTGACTTCGTCGGGAATTTCGGGCAACTCGCGCAGGATCTCCAGGCTCCAAGAGAGAATTTCCTTGCCGTAGACGCGCTGTGAGCCTTCCGACCATTCTTGGTAGATCAAAACCGGTACCACACCCTTCTCTCCACGCCGGTTTACCCTCCCCATTCGCTGGATCAGAGCGTCCACCGGCGCGACCTCGGTAATGAGTACATCGTAGGAAATATCCAAGCTTACTTCCACTACCTGGGTAGCCACGAGAATCGTGCCCTTTTCCGGATGCTCCGCCCGTTTCTCCTTTTCGGTCCTATCACGCAAGATAAAACGGGAGTGTAGCAAAGAGCAGTTAGACCAACCGTGCTCCTCTCGGAGCTGGCGGTAGAGAGATTGAGCGTCCCGCACCGTGTTGGCGATGAGAAGCACGGCTTTCCCTTGTCTAGCGAACTCCAAGGCAGCCTTCACCCCGTCGTGCAGCAAGGAGCCCTGGCGGAACTCTATCCGGTGACGCCGACGCTCCCAGAGATCCCTCTCAGCTTCCACGATCTCTCCCGCCGGGAAAAGCCCTTGGAAAAACTTTAAAAGCGAGTCAGGGAGGGTGGCGCTGGCTAGGGCCAGCCGGGCAGGCGGCTCCCGCTTCAACGCTTCGAGCAAAAGTCCTAGGGTGTAAGGCTCGTAGACATGAATCTCGTCTAGAACGAGGGTGGCGCGTTGGAGGAGGCTGCGGCGCTCCTCCCAGTGGCGTCCATGAAGGTGCGCCAATAGGTACTGATCTAAGGTGGCTACCGTAACGGGTTTGGCAAAGACCGACCCGAAAAGCCGGATGTCCAGCGGATCCTCTTCCCATTCTTGCTCTTTCGACTCCCGGCGCCACACGTAACCGGCCCGTCCGTGAGCCAGCGCCACGGTTTCTTTGCCGTAGATCTGGCGCAGGCGCCTCCACATGGCGTTGGTCGTGGCTTGGGTAGGAAGCAGGTAGATGAGCCGCTCGGTGTTCCCTGCCCACAAGAGCAAGGCCTCCGTCTTTCCCGTACCGGTCGGGGCCCGAAGCCAGATAACATTTTTGTCAGAAGCTTTGTGAGATCTTTGCTGGAAATCTCTTAGTTTTCCCCTCGTTTTCCTTTGAAGTTCTTGTACATGGCGCTCAACAAATTGCGCTCCCTTGTTAAGAAAAAGCATTGAAGATGAAGTTTTCTTGGCCGAAGCCAGCCAGTCTGCCAGGTGAAGCATCGCTTTAACCTGGGCAAAGTCTTGTACAGGTAAGCGTTGAAGAATTCCCCGAAGTGTGTGGTTTCCATCCTTAAACTGCATGCTTTTATCGAGAAGACTAGCGGGATTTTTACTCAATATCCGAACATTATTCCAGTAACTTTCAATTGAAGGTATTTTCACATTGTAATTGGAGAGAAGTCCCCATACCTCGCGGAGAATCTCCTTGAGTTTGCTCTCCTCCTCTTCGAATTCGAAGACAAGAGGGCTTTCCCTGTAGCCCTTGTAAAGCTCCGGGCCCAACGGCGAGTGATGGCTAAGCACCGCCGCTGCGGCTACGTAATCGCGCTCGCCCCAGTCGTAGTGGCCCCGCAAGAAGGCTTCGGCTAGGAATACAAACGGGAATGAAGCAAGGGCGTGAGGGAACGCCCGGCTTTTCTTTTGCTTAACCATGCCCCGCAAGCGGTCCAGCTCCTCAGAGGGAGCCGCCCTTTCTTCGGCCTGCGCTAGGGTCAAGGCGGCCTTCATGTACTCCTGAAAACTTTTTGTGGCCTTTCCTATGTCGTGAAAGGCGCAGGCCAAAAGGACCTTGACCCGAAGGGGCTCAGGAAGGCCCAGGCGGTCTGCGATCTCGTTCCCCAGTCGGGTTACTTCGGCCAGGTGATCAAGGAGAGGGGTGTCCGGTTTTGCTAGGAGTTGAGCCACGCAAAGCTCCTCCCTTTCCACTGGAGAGCAGGCACACCGGGAACCTCTATTTCCAGTCCCAGTGGTATAAAGGTTATATCAACGAAATTTACTGGGTGGCGAATTCCTTTTTTGTCCACCGTAAAGGCGAGAGGCAGCGTCTCCACTAACGGCGGTTCAAAGCTGTCACCTGGCTTAAGGATGGGTTTAACGCCAAGAATTTGCCGGATATCTCGGGGTAGCGGCGTGCCGCGAAAGCGCGGAGTTCCTTCTGAAGCCTCACCCCAGCCGATGTCTTCCACAAACATCAGCTCGTCTTCCCGCCCCAGCGATAAGGGGTAAGCCGGGTCTATAATGGCTTCCTTCAGGCGCCTTAATATGACTTCGTCGCCTCCGTAGATCAGCGTGTAACGAGTAAAGAAAAGGAGTTCCCGGAAATAAGGGGAGCGCTCGGCGATTTTACCCTGCTTGATTTTTAACACCACCCACATATCTTTGGCGCGCCCGGGCTCGCCCTCCATCCAAGCCGAAACCTTGAGACCGCGGACAGGTGAGCCGGTCTCCCACAACTTCCGGTCAGGGAGTCCAAGAGCTGCCCCCGCGATGCCGAACAGGGTCGTTGGAGACGGCATAGGAAGGGTTCGCTGATAGTTATGATCCAAAGGGCGCCGGAACGAGGCCACCGGGGTGCGAACGGTTACTAAGAGGATTGGCTCCATAGACCTTCCACATCCTCCCGAGCTTTAGCCAGCGCCTCGTGAACTCTAAGAACCTCCCCGTATCCCTGCAAGGTATTGAAAACTTCTTCTTCGTTACCGAAAACTCCGGGATCTAAGCCAAAAAGGGTGTGCTCGCGGTAATCCTTAAATCTCTCCAGAACGTTCACCAAAGGGGCGAGATCCAGCAAGTACTCCCCGTCTTCGTAGCGGGCTACAAGCGCTTCCAAAAAAACTGGTTGCTTCACCCGCAGCCGGGTGTAGGCGAGGAACTTCGGAGAGAGATCGGCCAGCATCCTGGCCGTGCGTCCACCACCCCAGAGGAGATTGAGGGCTTGAAGCAAATCCTGAATCCGCTTTCTACGCTCAAGTGGAGAAAGGTCGCGCTTTTTCTCTTCCCCGGTTTCCAGAGGTTGGAACACTCCCACCCGGTCGAGCTCCACAAGGATCGTGCCTTTAAAGAAGTTGGCGTAAAGCTCGGTTTCGAACATGTTCCCGCCAGCGGCCATTGCCTGTCCAAAGCGCTCAAAGGAGCGGGTACCGAGGTCCCGGTCCCCCTGGAAGGGGAAAAGTCCTACCGCCGCCGAAACGCGCACCGGCGAAGTGCGCCGCCGCCCGCCGGAGGGATCCAGGTAGCCAAACAGGTCCTCATCGATAAATTCCCAGGGACGCACCGGGGGAGTTACTTCCTGCCCGCTTACCTGAGAAAAAGGCTCAGACAAGGTATACCCGAGATCCGCGAGCCTCTCACGCAACATCCGCCGCACCGCTTGACCCGAAATGTAGGGAACGGTACTCCCATCGGGCAGGGTGACCTTCTTTGCCACCACTACGTTACCTTCAGTATGAGAAGCGTTAATATTAGCAGCAGATACCTTCGCCAGATAACCAATAACAATGGCTTTGCTCATATTAACTCCTCCTCTTTCGTTTAAACTCCCGGTTGCGGTGTGTCTTTGCGCAAATAGGCATTCATAGCATAGATAGAGAGAAGAGTTTTTACTCTAATCCATGAAACCCCGGAAATACGCTCGCCTTTTTCGATACGAAGTAAAGCCTCCGGAACGTACATTTCCAGGCGGAACTGTACGTCGTTCAAGACCCGATAGAAATCCTCGGGATTTCTGGCGTTGCGTAAGGCGTAAAGTAAGCCCATCTCCTTATGCTCTTGAGCTGCTGCTCCTAGGGAGTACCCGAAACGTGCCAGCACGCGCTGAAATTGCTCGTCCATGCCGAACACCTCCTGCAAATACTTACCCAATACTTCCAGAGTACCCCGCACCAGGGGGCGGGGGTTCTCCTCCTTTGCCCGAGCCTCGAAAAGAAACTGCTCGACAAACGGCGAAGGATCGAGAAACTCTAAAATGGCGTGGGCAATTTTGTCGCGCCAGATGGTCTCCCGATTTTGCCCTCGCTGGACCCAGAACTGTTCAAAAATCCGAGTGAGGCGCTGATGCGGACTTATGTCTATGTTTGCCTTTGCTATAATTTCTATCCAGCTTTCGTAAAATCTGTAGAGTTGCTGGAACTTGGAGAATTCCCGCAGCGCCCGCGTGCTAAAAGCCTTCCCCGGTTTCCCGGTGACCGCGTAAAGGGTAATCGATGTAGGCGGGAACTCTGCTTCCGTAGCGCCAAGGATCGAAGCCAGGAGGTCACGTGCCTCTTTGGTAAGCAAATCAGAGTTGCGTACGTGAGTGAAAAGCTTTAAGATGAGCCCCCACACGGTCTCGTGAGTATATGGACCAGCGAAAGCCACCGGCGCAGTGCCGCCCTGGTTACCTTTTAAGCGAAGAGGCTCCAGAACCTCATCCTGAAGCCTCTTCATTTCCCTTAAGTCGGAATGGAAGACAAAGAAGTGAAGTGACTCATTGTTTTGTGCCTTCCACAGCCATCCTAGATACCCCGCCATACCTGCCAGAGCGCAGCGGGGGCATAAGCGTAACGCCCGCTTTGCCCCGGAGTAAAACGTACCAAACTTGCTGGGATCGACTACAAAGGGATACATCCACATCTTGGCGTCGGTCAGTGAAGCCCGGTCTCCACACAAATCACACGTACCGATACGCGTACCGAATCTAAGATTTAGGTCAAATGTGGGGGGAGATGTAAGTACCTTCTCCTTTTTACCCTCTATTTCGACCTCCGTCTTGGGGGCCGAACCGGAAACCTTAATAAAGAGGTTTGTCGGGTAAAGCCAATTAACTTTATCGTACTCCCTAAACTGCCCGCTGTTCAGGTCGTAATATTTACCCTTATTGCCACTGGGCTGCGCCAGCTGATTGACCAGCCACTTCCGCACCTCTTCCACAGAATGTTCTCCTTCGCCGAAATGCCTGAGAAGTACCACCAGTCCCGTATCCACCCAGAAGTTCCCCGTTGGTCTATCGAAGGAGAGATTAATGGAGAGTTGCCCCATCTCCTTCACCTCCCAAAGCTTTCGAGAAGCCTTTCAGCGATGTCGAACCGTCAGCTAACCCGACAGATTTTCAAAATGACACAACATTTCCTCTGCGTCCCGGTTGACGCAAGTGAATTATATTATGGTACCGGGCGAGTTTCAATTCCACAATGTTTTGATTGGTACCGGTTCGGCAGGACGAGGGTCATGGGCCCCCTGCCAAGTTTCAATCCCACAATGGTTCGATTGGTACAAGGAAAAAGCAGAGAGGCTCGGCGTCGCCGAAAACGGTTTCAATCCCACAATGGTTCGATTGGTACGATTTTTGGGAAGGGAAAAAGCGAACAATACGAAAAATGTTTCAATCCCACAATGGTTCGATTGGTACTTTAAAACTTCTCTAATTGAATACGTTCTCCCTGAAAGTTTCAATCCCACAATGGTTCGATTGGTACTTTAGGCAATTCTGGTTTGGTGGCTCAATTCCGGGGAGTTTCAATCCCACAATGGTTCGATTGGTACGAAGTATAATAAATCCGTCCCAAAAAGGAAAATCAGTTTCAATCCCACAATGGTTCGATTGGTACGAAGTATAATAAATCCGTCCCAAAAAGGAAAATCAGTTTCAATCCCACAATGGTTCGATTGGTACGAAGTATAATAAATCCGTCCCAAAAAGGAAA